>Ga0208884_100013_pt1 | contig 301634 bp, 254 predicted proteins | sample LakWasMet68_HOW9_2_FD_183898 | JGI IMG/M metagenome (GOLD analysis project Ga0208884, IMG submission 183898) | Freshwater sediment methanotrophic microbial communities from Lake Washington under simulated oxygen tension - Sediment Metagenome... | ecosystem: Environmental > Aquatic > Freshwater... | reverse complement strand
CAGTTATCCGTAGCAGTTAGTGTTGCAGCCGCAGGAACGTTAGAACACTCAGCAGTTACGTTAGCAGGAACAGTTTCTACAAATGTTGGAGCCGTAGTATCTTGAACTGTTACAATTTGAGTAGCCGTAGTTGTATTACCACAAGCATCGGTAGCGGTCCATGTTCTAGTTAAAGTATAAGCACTTGGACAAGCACCAGCCGTTGTTACTTCAGCGAAAGTCACAGTAGCAGTACCACAGTTATCCGTAGCAGTTAGTGTTGCAGCCGCAGGAACGTTAGAACACTCAGCAGTTACGTTAGCAGGAACAGTTTCCACAAATGTTGGAGCCGTTGTATCTTTTACATTTATTGTTTGTGTTGCAGTTGCAGTGTTACCACATGCATCAGTTACAGTCCATGTTCTAGTAATAACTTTATTAGATGGACATGTGTTTTTAGGAGTCAAGCAAACACTATTGAATTGAATGCTACCATTCACACTAGCTTGTTTTCTTGAGTAAATAAACCAAGTACCGTTCATAGGTCCTGTCAAACTCTCAAAGTTAGATACATATCCAGTCACACCATTTATTGTATTTGGTGAGGTTAAAGCACCATTTGGAGTAACATTTACAATACTATTTTGTGCTATATTATTAGCATTATTCCATTGTGGATAGCCAGAACTAGTTGGGTAGAAAACAGGTGTATATAATTCTTGTGTATTAGCATTTGAATCTTCGCAGAATCCACCTTGACAGTAAGGTCCAACTAACACTACAGCCTGACCACTAGGTGATACTAGTGTAAATTCAGCTCTACCTTTTCCTTGATTAGTTTGAAATGCAAGTGCTAATTTTTCTATACTACTAGCTGTTGCATTATCTTGACCAGAAACAGTAAAGTAATAATAATTACCGTTTCCAGCGTTAACAGTACCTTGATTATTGTTACCATAACAAGATGCATTATTTTGAGAATCAGTATAATTTACAGTAGGGTTAGCATCACAATTATCAGAAACATTGGTCACATTACCTGTGATTGATGGATCTAGATTTGCAATACAATTATCACCAGCATTAACTGTAATTGTTGAAGGAACTGTAAATGTCGGAGGTACTGTATCAGTAATAGTTACAGTAATTGTAGCTGTATCACAATTTGAAGAATTTAAAACTTCACAAATTTGATAAGTAAATGTGTACGATCCACATGAACCAACTGCTGATAATGATACATTTCCATTAGCATCAATAGAAATATTTGGATTCGATCCACTTACTAAGTTAAAGGTTACTTGATTTGGGTTTATTGGGCTGTTATTAAGTGTATCATTAGTCAATACATTTCCTAATAAACCAATGTTAGAACAAGAAACATTATAAGTATCATTTACTGCATCAATTGTTGCTGCAGTTACTGTAATAGTTACCGTAGCGGTATCACAATTAGTTGGATTTAATTTTTCACAGATTTGGTATACTAGGGTATAAGTACCCGCAGGAGTACCAGGAGCTACATTTACAGCCCCAGTTGTAGTATCTAAAGTTACATTAGGGTTTGAAGTAGAAACTTGAGTTAAGTTTACTTGCGCTAAAGTAACAGGAGCACCGTTAAGAGTATCGTTAACCAATACATTTGGAACAGCAGTACCACCATTATAACCGTTAGCAGAACCATTATCATCGTTAGCCACGATAGCAGGAGCATTTACTGTTACTGTAACAGTAGCTGTATCACAATTAGTTGGGTTTAATACTTCACAGATTTGGTATACAAGAGTGTAAGTACCAGCAGGAGTTCCTGCAGCTACTACTACATCCGTACCAGAAAGAGTCACACCAGGATTAGTAGAAGAAACAAAAGTAGTGTTTACTTGAGCTGCTACTACCGGTTGACCGTTAAGGGTATCGTTTACCAATACGTTAGAGAAAGACGTACCACCAGTGTATCCGTTTACTGCTACACCCGTATCATCGTTAGCCACGATAGGCGCTGCAGTTACTGTAATAGTTACCGTAGCGGTATCACAATTAGTTGGATTTAATTTTTCACAGATTTGGTATACTAGGGTATAAGTACCCGCAGGAGTACCAGGAGCTACATTTACAGCCCCAGTTGTAGTATCTAAAGTTACATTAGGGTTTGAAGTAGAAACTTGAGTTAAGTTTACTTGCGCTAAAGTAACAGGAGCACCGTTAAGCGTATCGTTCACCAACACATTAGCAAGCGCTTGACCACCAGAAGCACCTACAATAGGAGATCCGTTGTCATTCACTGCATCGATTACAGGAGCAGTAACAGTAATAGTTACTACAGCTGAATCACAATTAGTTGGATTTAATTTTTCACAAATTTGGTAAGTGATAGTATACGTTCCAGCAGGAGTACCAGCAGGAATACTGATTTGCCCAGAAGTTGTATTGATAGTTGGAACTGGTCCACCATTGATAGATACAGCAGGAGTAATAACAGTTAAATTAACTTGATTAATAGTAACAGGTGTTCCATTTAATGTATCAGGACCATTACCATTAGAAGTTAATACGTTACCCGCATTTGGATTACCTGTTGTACCATTACCACCTGAGATGGTATCATTTACAGCATCAATTACTGCAGCAGTTACAGTTACTGTTACAATTGCAGTATCACAATTTGTTGGTTTTGTAACTTCACATATTTGATATGTTAATGTATAATTACCTGCAGGAGTTCCAGCAGCAACTACTACATTAGTTCCAGAAAGAGTAACCCCAGCATTTGTTGATGAAACGAAAGTAGTAGTTACTTGAGAGGCCACAACTGGGTTTCCATTAATAGTATCATTAACTAATACGTTTGTAAAAGAAGTTCCTCCAGTTGCTCCAACCACACTAGTACCAGCATCATCATTAGCTAATATTACATTAACTGGCGTAGGAGTAGAGGTAGATGTGTTATTATTTGGATTTGGATCAGGTTGGTTACCAGTTACTGTTGCTGTATTTGCAAAAACACCAGTGGCTTTTACAATTGCAGTTACAGTTAATGTAGCATTAGAACCATTTGTTAAATTTCCAATTGTCCAAACTCCATTAGTATTGTTATAAGTTCCTGTTGAAACAGTTGAACTAACATAAGTGTATCCAGAAGGTAAAACATCATTTAATACCACTCCAGAAGCATTACTTGGACCAGCATTTGAAGCAACAATAGTAAAGGTAATAGTTGAACCAACAGCAGGAGTAGCGTTACTTACAGTCTTAATTACACTTAAGTCAGAATTAGCACATTGAAGCGAACCATTCCCAGAACCACCATAACTTCCATGAGTATCTACAAAAGCACCGTAAACATTAATGCTATTGATTACACTTGCAAGAGAACCAACTGAAAGTTTGATTTCATCAAAAGGTAGAGTAGCTTCAAAACCTACATTGTAGAATCCAGGACCAGATCCTAAAATTGGACCACCTAATAAAGTTAAATCAATTAATGAACCTCCACTTCTAGATTCTTGTAAAGTACCATTGTTGTATGTAGAGATAGTTAATGATTGGAATAAATTTAATTGAATTAAAGTATTTAAATCTTTAATAGTATATCCAGCAAAAGTACCTGCAGGATAAGTATAAAGTTGATCTGCAACAGCAATTGAACCTGATGCTAAAACACCAGCCGTGATAGCGATGTTGGCATAATCAGTTGTGCTAGCTGTTAAGACATTATTTGTATTATTCACAGCACAAGCCACACAAGCCACACCATTAATTCCAGATTTTGCACCGTCAATATAAACAGGGAAATTAGGATTAGTTAATGCATAAGTTTGATTACACTCAACAGTAGCAGGACAGAATTTTTCTAATACAGTATTGTAAACTTTTACTGTTCCAAGTGTTACAGTAGCTAAGTTTGTTAATGAAAGTTGCACTTCATCAAATGGTAAAGTAGAAATAAAACCTACAGTTTGTCTGCCAGTACCAACTAATAAATTAGTATTTACGGTAATTAAAGCTCCACTTCCAGTTTTAGTTTCTTGTTGAACACCATTTAAGTATGTTGTAACTCTAATAGCATCAAAAACATTAGCATTTAATAAAGCAATGCTTTCAATATCATATCCAGCAAAAGAACCTGCAGGATAATCAGTTATTTGATCTTTTACAGAAATACTTCCACTTGTTCCAACACTTGCAGTTAAATCAATATTAGCATAATTTGTTGCATTAGTGTCGATTAAATTATCAGTATTAGTTACTGAACATAAAGCACATACTAATCCGTTAATTCCTGTTTTTACACCATTAATATAAACAGGATAAGTAGGAGCACTTATTGCAGTTGGAGTATTACATGGTAAAGCTGGACCAGCACAGAATTTTTCAAACGTAGCATTGAATACTTTAGTCAAACCAAGATTTACACCTACAGTTTGATTTAAAGAGATTTGTACTTCGTCAAAGGCAGTTGTAGAAACAAAACCTAATTTATAACGACCAGTACTATTTAATAGTGTTCCATTTACAAGTAAATTAGACCCAGAGAATTGTTCTTTTAAAGTACCATTTAAGTACGTTTTAACTTGAACATTTCCAAGAGCAGCCACACTAACAAGATTTGTATTTTCAATTTCAAAACCAGCATAAGTTCCAGCAGGATAATCAGTAACTTGATCTTTAACAGCTAAACTTGCTGAACCAATAACACCAACTAATAAGTTTAAACTTGCATAGTCTGTAGCGCTTGCTGAAATGGCATTTTCAGGGTTTGAAACACTTCCAACACTAACTCCAGACAACCCTGTGTGGGTATTTTGAATGGTAGTTGGGAAAGTTGGATAGTTCATAGCCGTTGGCACATTACAGTCTAAAGCTGGACCTGCACAATAAGTTGAAACTACTGGGTAAAAGATATTTGTTGAAGTTAAAACTCCAGCCAAACTATTGATTGATATTTCAACCGCGTCAAACGATTGATTGGTATTGAATCCTAATACATAATTTCCAGGATTGGAAAGTAAACTCAAACTTACTAAAGAACTACCTGTTGTAGTTTCTTTCAACACACCACCTAAATAGGTTTTGATAGAAATATTGTTAAGTAAGTCAGCAGAAATAACTCCACCATTTGGTGCAATTCTATATCCTGTGAAAGTTCCTGCAGCATACGTGCTATTTCCGTCAGTAACTCTTAGATTATGAGTAACACCAACACCAATGGCAGTAGTTGCAGTTGCAAAATTGGTTAAATTAGCATCTATTAATCTTGATGAATTTGATATTCCACAACCAATCAAACAAACACCACTAGTTGAAGTGCTTACAGAAAGACTGTCAAAAGTGTTTGATGTAAAAGGAATCGCATCAATTGTATTACAAGGAATAGTTCCGTCATTAACAGAAATGATAACTACCGCAGTGCTACAATTTGTAGGATTTGCTACCTCACAAATTTGATACGTTAAACTATATGTTCCATTTGGTGTTCCAGGTACAATATTAACTGAGCCATTTGAGTTTAAAACCAAGTTAGGATTAGGAACTGTAGTGGTTACTGTAACAGCACTGGCACTGAATGGTAAACCATTGATGGTATCATTGGTTAGAACATTTAGTACATTGGTGCCACTAGTTGTAGTTAAATTGATAGGTCCAGCCGCATCATCATTCGCTAAGATAACATTACATTTAGAAATAGTAAATGGAATGTTACATCCTGAAGTTCCTGGAGCAACTGCATAATAGGTTGTTGTTACACCTGGAGTTAATGGGAATGGATTAGTTGAAGTATATTGAACTGAACTAGCAGTTACAGGATATTGGTTGTAAAATGTTGAACCAGTTGGAAAGTATTGCGCTACTTGACTAACAGGTACTGTTGTGTCAGAACTACACGAGTAGATATTTCTTACTAATGGAGTATTTTGACAGTTAGCCGATACATAATTTGCACCATTAATTGCAATAGATAAAGATTGTGCAATTGGCTCACCAGTACAGTTACCATTTTGAGTATAACCTTGTATTAAAGATTTACTACCTAAAACAACTCCTGTAATGTTTCCAGTACCAGACATCGTTCCGTTAACAAGGATATTATTTCCACAACTTGAATTACTCAATATAGTACAGTCAGTTGTAGCTTTAAGTTTGAATGTTAAAGTAGCTAATAAAGTACTTGGACTAGCAGGTAAAGGTAAAGTTCCAAAATCCCAAACTATAGAACCCGTAGATCCTAATGTAGAATCAAAGTAAACATTGTTTGGTGTTGGAAGTGGAGTAAAAAATACACTTCCCGAAGCACTTCCTGCAACATAAGTTGCATTGTAAGGAACTGGGATGATAATTTTTGTATTGTTTACTGCTTCAGTACCTAAATTTTTAATATCAACTTTAAAAGTAATGTCTTGACCAGGTGTCGCAGTATAAGGAGCAGTCACTGGTATTCCATTGATGTTAGTAGCTGATAAAACACCTTCTGGCTCTGGTATATATGCATCAACAGACATGGCAATTGAGAAGATGGCATAAGTATCTCCTGCAGTTCCATATCTGAAATTGGTAGATGTTTGGCTATTGCCTATAATTGAATTATTGGTGTTGGGTAGGGTAAACATACTAATGTCAATACCCGTATTATTTTGCAGATTCGGATTCCTATTATTACCTCCAGTATTGATGGAGGAATTGAAGAAATTGGTTGCAGTGTTACCACTGTGACTCAAATTAGTATAGTTGGTAGTGGCTAAGTTTCTAATACTGAAATAATCTCCAGTTAAACTAACATCACCTTCAGAGGCCATCATTCCTAATTTTACACCTACATTTCCAGTTTGAACGGTGTTAAAACCTGATACCGGTAAATCAAATGGTGTGGTATTTGAAGAAACGATATAAGCATGACCATCAAATAAAGTTACGTCACGATATTTCATTTTGGAGTTTTCGTAAACAACAATTAAACCCCATCCACCAGAGTATCCAGTACCGCCACCATTTCCGTCACGTAAAGCCATATCAGCAGCTAAATATTCTCCAACGCCATATTGTCTTACATAATCAGTAACCTCAACATAAGAAGAATAAATGTAATCTCCAGTTGAAGTAGGATAATAAATATCAGATGTTGATGCCAAGAATTGAGTATAATTAGCAGCACCTGGACCTTTAAACATAATCTTTCTTTTATCGAAATTTTTTGTATAAGAAGTACCATTGATAGTTTTAGTAACACTAAACGTATTGCTCGCTGTTCCCGATTGATCTGCTCTACCAGTCCAATATAGGCCGGCATAGATAATTCTTGAACAAGATGGCACCGCTCCATTCTCTGTAGACAAACTTAATGTTGCAGCAGAAGAGTTGAACGTTGGTGACCCACCTAATCCAGCTATACTATTTCCATCAACATCAACATACACCATTGTGTTGTTGTTGTTAGGACTAGTGTTAGAATAACTTTGTAATGTTAAATTGGTATTACCAAGCATGGTAAAATCACCTTTAACATTGTAAATCTTTTTGGTTGGGGTATACTGTGAGGTTCTTTGTGTAAACGGAACCATCACTTGAGCATTTGCAGTATATAACATTCCCAAAAGGAAGAATAATTGCAAAAACAAAAAGATTTTTTTACCGGTTTTGTGATTTGAGTATAGATTTTTCATATTGTAAACTTTAATGACAAATTCTTTAGATTAAGCTCCTTTTTCGCTTTTAAAAACGACAACGTAAGTATCGTTTTGGTTAACAATCGATTTAGGAAGACTATTGATGTCGTAATCAAATGTTGCCAAAATGTAAATGAATTTTAGCTTCGGAAAATTACTAGCATTTTCTAAATTTATTTTGGATTGAAAATCTTGAATATTTTCAACACGGATGGTAATTAACTCCACATTGTTACGCAACATATCCTGCTTAGTAATAGCATTAAAGCCACTGATGTCTGTAAACAAACATGTAGGGTTATTCTCAAATGTTTTGACCGTTCCATTAAAATAGTAGATGGAAGGATTTACCTCATAAACAAGACTTTTTAGTCTTGCAGCAGATGCATCATTTTTCTTGGGAGAATTAATGTATGAATCTAATTGATAAATGTTTAATGGACTGACTTTGCTGTTTTGAGCCAATAGACTTGTTTGCATCAAGGTCATCATTAACACAAGAGTAATTATCCTAATCACTCTAGCTCTTAATAGAATAGCTTTGTTCATATTTGATTTATTTGGGTTCATTTTATTAACTTAATTTTTGCTTAATATTTTTTGTTCTTCAAACAGATGTTAAAAAAATCTAGTATAGGCATCAAATTTAGATTGATTTATTTTCCAACAGCTATTTTATCCTTGAATTACTCTAAAACTCGTTAAAATGCATAAAATTAACAATCTGACATAAAATCACCGTTAAACGGCACTATGATTAACATTATTCACTAAATCGGTTATTTTTTTTAAACTTTTTTAGTTCTAACTTTGACTAATCAGATGTTAAATTCTTTATCGAAAGTAATGTGCTTTTTTGTACTTACCAAAAAAAATATCGACAAAGTGCAAAAAAACACGGTTAAATGGTAAAAACATGTGTTTTATGTATATTAATTCTTACAAATAAAATTATACTATGAAAAATTTAATTTTAATCAGACATGCAAAATCAAGTTGGGATCACCCAGTTCCTGATTTTGATAGGGATCTCACTTCAAAAGGAGTTGCTAATTCCATAAAAATGGCTAATGAATCTGTAGGATATATTAATAAAGAAGCCTTTATTTGGTCTAGTTCGGCTAAAAGAGCCCATAAAACAGCACAATTATTTGTAAGAAATTGGAATCGTGATGTTGAAAATATTGAAATTAAAAATGAACTTTATACCTTTGATATTAGCAAGTTGGAACAAATTGTTAAATCGTGTCCTAATCAAATAAATTACCTAATTCTTTTTGGACATAATAGTGCCATTACAGATTTTGTTAATAAATTTGGAGATATTTTTATGGATAACGTACCCACATCGGGATTTGTATCCATTACTTTTGATACACACGATTGGAAGAAGATTAATAAAGGTAAAATAGAAAAAATTATATCCCCAAGAGCTATTTAAAATGAATTCAACACATAATTACAGATACATTGATAGAGAAAAAAGTTGGTTAACATTCAATGCCAGAGTTCTGCAAGAAGCAGCAGATGAAGCGGTTCCGCTATTAGATAGATTACGATTTTTAGGCATTTTCTCCAATAATTTAGACGAATTTTTTCGAGTACGATATGCTGCAATTAGAAGATTAAGCCTTACTGGAGCAACCGGTGAAAAGGTTTTGGGCGGAATTACTGCTCAACAATTGGTTAAAGATATTACCGAAATTGTCATCAAACAACAATCGGAAAGTTTACGCATATTAAGCATTATCGAAAAGCAATTGGAAAAAGAGAACATTATTATTGTTGATGAAAATGAATTGTGTCAAGAGCACCAAAATTTTGTTCACGATTTGTTTATCCAAAAAGTAAGTCCAGAGCTAGTCACTATTATATTGAATGATTTGGCAGAATTTCCTTTGTTAAAAGATACTGCGGGTTATTTGGCTATTAAATTGGTAATGAAAACCGATGAAAAACCCAAAGCTATGGGACTTGTAAAGCCTAAAAAAGAAATCCGTTATGCTATCATTGAAATTCCTAAAAACATCAACAGAATTGTAGTTCTTCCCGACATGGAAGGAAAGAAATACATTATGCTTCTTGACGATGTTATACGTTATAATATTAGTAATATATTCAACATTTTTGATTATGAAAGCATTTCGGCCCACATGATCAAGATTACCCGTGATGCACAACTTGATATCGATAGTGATATGAGTAAAAGTATGATGGAAAAAATTGCAACTTCTGTAAAAGATAGAAGAGTTGGAGAACCTGTTCGTTTTGTGTACGATAAAGAAATTGAAAAAGATACGCTTGAGTTCTTTTTAAATAGAATGAAAATTGATGCTTCGGATAGTATTATTCCGGGTGGTCGCTACCACAACCGTCGCGATTATATGAATTTCCCAAATTTAGGCCGATTCGATTTATTATACCAACAAAAACAGCCTCTTCCAGTGGAAGGTTTATCTCTAGAAGGTAGTATTTTGAATAGAATTGCCCAAAAAGATTTTCTAATTTCAGCACCGTATCAATCCTTTTCATACATTATAAAATTCTTACGTGAAGCAGCGCTCGACCCTAAAGTGACTACCATAAAAATTACGTTGTATCGATTGGCCAAAAATTCTCAAATCATTAGTTCGTTAATCAATGCGGCTAAAAATGGTAAACGGGTTATTGTACAAATTGAACTTCAAGCTCGTTTTGATGAAGCGAGTAATATTTCGTATGCCGAACAAATGCAACAAGAAGGAATTGAACTCATTTTTGGGATAAAAGGACTAAAAGTGCACAGTAAAATATGTGTTATTGATCGAATGGAAGGTGGAAAAATCAAGCGTTATGGCATCATTTCTACTGGAAATTTTAACGAGTCAACAGCCAAAATTTATACCGATGTTACCCTATTTACAAGCCATCAAAAAATAATGAAAGACGTTTCCAAAGTCTTTGACTTTTTTGAAGTTAATTATCGTTTGCATCGTTACAAGCATTTAATTGTTTCACCACATTATTCACGTTCAAAGTTTTGTAAGCTAATCGATAGAGAAATTCACAACGCGCAAGCAGGTCGTCCGGCTTATATTAATTTAAAAATGAATAGCCTTTCAGATTTTCAAATGATTGACAAATTGTATGAAGCCAGTAATGCCGGAGTGAAAATGAAGTTGCAAATTCGAGGAATCTGTTCGTTAATTCCAGGAGTTAAAGGAATGAGCGAAAATATTGAAGCGATAAGTATCGTTGATAATTTCCTTGAACATTCGCGTATTTTTATTTTTTGTAATGATAATAATCCCGATGTTTTTATTTCTTCTGCCGATTTTATGACGCGTAATCTTGATGGTAGAGTAGAAGTAACGTGTCCAATTTATCAAGAAGATATTAAAAAACAATTGATTGATAACTTTGAAGTGGGTTGGAAAGGAAATGTAAAAGCACGCTATCATTCTGAAAAATTAGATAATAAATATCGAATTCGAAAAGAAAATGAACCAGTATTTAGAGCCCAGCATGAAACCTATAATTATTATAAAAATCAACAAGAAGAAACAAATAAATTTTAACCCCAAATAGCATAAATAACCATATATAGATGATTTCAATAAAAAAATATGCTGCCATCGACATTGGTTCAAATGCCATGCGATTGCTCATTACTAATATAGTTGAACAAGAAGGTAAAGAAACTCAATTTAATAAATCGGCCTTGATTCGGGTGCCGATTCGTTTAGGTCAAGATGCGTTTACTGTTGGTGAAATCACGCCAGAAAATGTTGATAGAATGGTCGATGCTATGGAAGCATTCCGACTGTTAATGAAAGTATATAAAGTTGAAAAATACAAAGCGTGTGCAACATCTGCTATGCGCGAAGCCTATAATGGTAAAGAAGTAGCCAATACTATTCGTGAAAAATCATCAATTGATATAGAAATTATTGACGGAAAAGTAGAAGCGGCCATTATTGCTTCTTCCGATTTACACAGTTTTATTGCTACTGATAAAACCTATTTATATGTAGATGTTGGTGGTGGCAGCACAGAGTTTTCATTGTTTTCAGACGGAAAAATGGTGGCTTCCAAGTCATTTAAGAATGGTACCGTTCGGTTGTTAAACAATATGGTAAATGATATTGTTTGGCAAGAAATTGAAAAATGGATTAAATCGGTTTGCGAACCCTACGACCATATCACGCTCATTGGTTCGGGTGGCAATATCAATAAAATTCACAAATTGTCTGAAAAGCATCAAGAAAAACCATTATCATATGTATACTTATCGGCTCAATATCAATACCTAAATTCATTAACTTACGAACAACGAATTGCCGAATTAGGATTGAATACCGACCGTGCCGACGTGATTATTCATGCCACTCGAATTTATCTTAGCGCTATGAAATGGAGTGGTGCAAGACAAATTTATGTGCCAAAAATAGGACTTTCAGACGGCATTGTCAAAGCATTATATTATGGTAAAATTTAATTTTGGAATTATGAAAAATGTAAAATTCATTCTCGGACTCGCTTTTTTTATGCTTTTTGTTTCTTGTAAAAAAGAAGAAACTTCCAATTCTTATTTCAACTCTGATGCTACTGGAATTAAAATAGGTGGTGTCAAAATGGTTACGATTCAAACACCGAAAGGAAAATTTAAAGTTTGGACAAAACGCTATGGAAACAATCCCAAAATAAAACTTTTGTTGTTGAATGGTGGACCCGGAATGTCGCACGAATATTTTGAATGTATGGAAAGTTTTCTGCCTAAAGAAGGTATCGAATTCATTTATTACGATCAATTGGGAACTGGTTTTTCAGAAAATCCAAACGATACTTTGATGTGGGATTTGCCACGATATGTCGAAGAAGTTGAGCAAGTGCGTGTCGCTTTGAAACTAAACAAAGATAATTTTTATGTGTTAGGTCATTCTTGGGGTGGTATTTTAGCAATGCAATATGCTTTAAAATACCAAGATAATTTAAAAGGATTGATAGTATCTAATATGATGGCAAGTTGTCCCAAATATGGCGAATATTCTAAAGTTTTAGAAAAACAAATGAATCCAGAAGTACTAAAAATGATTAAGGATTTGGAAGCTAAAAAAGATTTTTCCAATCCAAAATACATGGAATTGTTAATGGCTAATTTCTATAACCAACACATTTTAAGATTGCCTGTAAACGAATGGCCAGAACCAGTTAATCGCGCATTTAGTAGATTGAATTCGTCATTATACATTACCATGCAAGGGCCTAGCGAACTAGGAATTTCAGGTAAACTAACTAATTGGGATGTTTCTAAAGAGTTGAAAAATATTACCGTTCCCACTTTGGTAATTGGTGCCAAACACGATACAATGGATCCTGAATATATGAAATGGATGGCGACTCAATTCCAGAATGGTTCTTATTTATATTGTGCCAACGGAAGCCACATGAGTATGTATGATGATCAACAAACCTATATGAATGGCTTGATTCAGTTTCTGAAAAAAGGAAATGAATAATATTAAAAAAGGCGATAAATTTAATTATCGCCTTTTTTAAATATCCAAATCAAACATTTTTCTCAAAAGCTCTAAATTCGGATTAATTTCGTTCAGTCTGTTGAATTTATCTTGTGCCGTAAAGGCATTTTTGATTTTTACACTTTCGTTCACGATCACTTCAATCGTAATGTCATGGTTGTGCAAATGACCACGTAAATAGCCTAACAATTCGGGTTTGGCTTTTTCAAAATCGATCTTCGAACCTTCATTAGGAAGTTCATAGATTATTTTGGTACCTTCCAATTTAGGGTCGGTAATGCGCAACAACGATTCCATAATCATTTGCCCTTTGTCATTTAATCGTTGGGCATATTTAAACCAAAATTCCAACATTTGAGTTTCAGTAAATTCTTCAGTTGGCAGATGTTCAACTTCTCGAACGGTACCTTTTTGAGCTTCTAATAATTCTTTTTTCGCACGAATACTCGATAACGATAAAGCAGAAACTTTTGGTTGGTTGTCAGTTGGAGTAGATACTGGTTTGTTTTCTGAATAATCAATTACTTCTGTTTTTTCAACAGGAGTAACGGTAGGAGTAACAGCAACTTCTTCAATAGATGTAGCTATTGGAATCTCAATTTTAGGCGTTTCAGATTTAGGGATTTCAATATTCGAATTTTTACTTTCGACTATCGAATAACTAGTATTTCGGTAATAAGTAGGAGGAATTATAAAGTCAACTTTTTTTTTTCTCCATCAAAGTTGATAGAGCACAATTGCATCAGTGTTAGTTCAACTAAAAGACGTTGGTTTTGCGACGATTTGAATTTTAAATCACAATCGTTTGCAATCTCGATAGCTTTTAATAAAAAGTCAGAATGGCATTTGTGAGCTTGTTGGCCATACATCATTTGTGCTTGTTCACCAGCTTCCAACAATACTAATGTGGCTGGATTTTTACATACCAACAAATCTCTAAAATGGGATGCCAAGCCAGCAATGAAGTGATGTCCGTCAAAGCCTTTAGATAAAATATCATTATAAGTAACTAAAATTTGCGGAATATTATTCTCCAAAATCAAATCGGTTACCTTAATATAAGTCTCGTAGTCAAGTACGTTTAAATTTTCGGTAACGGCTTGTCTCGTTAAGTTGGTTCCACAATACGAAACCACACGATCAAAAATTGATAAAGCATCGCGCATGGCTCCATCGGCTTTTTGCGCAATAATATGTAAAGCATCGTCTTCAAATTGTACACCTTGACTTTGAGCCACTTCTGCTAAATGTTCTTTAGCGTCTTTTACGGTAATTCGTTTGAAGTCAAAAATCTGACAACGTGACAATATAGTCGGAATAATTTTGTGTTTTTCTGTAGTTGCTAAAATGAAAATAGCATGTTTAGGTGGTTCTTCTAACGTTTTCAAAAACGCATTAAAAGCAGCCGAAGACAACATGTGCACCTCGTCTATAATATACACTTTATATTGACCGGTTTGTGGTGGTATCCTAACTTGATCAATTAGATTTCGAATATCATCAACCGAGTTGTTGGAAGCAGCATCCAATTCGAAAACATTGAAAGCAAAATCTTCGTTCGGATCGTCATAACCGGGCTGGTTAATTTTACGAGCCAAAATTCTGGCACAAGTAGTTTTTCCAACACCTCTTGGACCCGTAAACAATAGGGCAGAAGCCAAATGGTTGGTTTCAATAGCATTCAACAAGGTATTGGTAATAGCCTGCTGTCCCACAACATCTTTAAAGGTTTGCGGACGGTATTTACGAGCTGATACTACAAATTGTTCCATGAAATTCTATTGGAATACAAATATAGATTTAAAAAATTCAATTTCAAAAATCAATTGCAATAACAATTTAAAAAAATAGTAAATTTATAATGTTTCAAAAATCCTAAATCCCAAATCCTAAAACTTAAATCCGTACCTTTGCACCGCAGACCGCCTTATCGCTGTTCAGTAATGAAGAGAGGAAAGTCCGGACACCACAGAGTAGCATAGCGGATAACATCCGTCAGTTCAAGAAATTGAATTAGGACAAGTGCAACAGAAAGCAGGTACAGATAATGCTGTAGTGAAACCAGGTAAACTCTATGCGGTGAAATTTCAAGTATATCGACATTTAAGGATTACTCGTCCGTTGTCGAAGGGTAGAAAGATGGATTTCGTTGGTAACAACGAGACTAGATAAATGATAAGGTCTCGTCTTTTTGGACGAGAACAGAATCCGGCTTATAGGTCTGCTTTTTTTTATAAAATTTTAAATTCCAAACCAATATTTCGAATACTTTCTATAGAAATAGTGTCGTCTTCAGAAAGGTATTTTCGCAATTTGCTGATGAAAACATCCATACTTCTTCCAGAGAAAAAATCATCATTTTCCCAAACGGCTTTCAAAACCTGTTCGCGTTTTACCAATTGATTTTTATGTTGAAATAGAAATAGTAATAACGACGCTTCTTTTTCGGTCAATTGTTGTGTTTTTAGATTGGATTTTAATTCAAATCGATTGGTATCGAAAGTAAAAATACCAATTTCAATCTGATTTGGAAGTGCATTTGAAAGACTTCTTTTTTCGGTTCGTTTGATAATGTTAGTCAATCGCAACACCAATTCATCTGCTTCAAAGGGCTTTACAATATAATCGTCGGCACCCAATTTCAACCCTTTTATTTTATCTTCATTCTGATTTCGAGCTGTTAAAAACACAAACGGAATTTCGGGATGGCTATCAACTATTTTTTCAGCTAAAGTAAAACCGTCAATTTTAGGCATCATGACATCCAAAACACAAATGTCAAAAGAATTAGTTCTGAAAAGTGCTAACGCTTCTTCACCATCTTTTGCCCAAATCACACTAAAGTTTTGAAGTTCTAAGTATTGTTTTAAAATCGCTCCAAAATCAATATCGTCTTCTGCTAAAAGGATTTTCTTCATGACTATACCGATGGAATACTAATAGTAAATAACGCCCCTTTTCCTAAATCGCTTACTACTTGAATCGAACCTTTGTGGGCTTTTATAATTTGGTCAACATAATACAATCCGAGCCCAAGTCCTTTTACATTGTGCACATTTCCTTGTTCGACGCGATAAAATTTTTCAAAAAGTAAGGATTGTTTATTTTTTGGAATTCCAATGCCATCGTCTTGGATACTTATAGTAAATTGGTCTTTCACAATTGTTGTTTTAATCGTGATATTTTGACAACCATATTTCACCGCATTTTCCAAAACATTAGTGATAGCAGTGGTTAAATGAAATTTATCTAATAATAAAACACCTTCAGTAGTTGATAGTTCCATTTGAATTTTTACGTTGGGATAGGCCAAATGAAAGTCATCCAGAATAGTTTTTACCAATGCATTAGGTTTGATTTTTTCTTTTTGTAATTCAATTTCTTCAAAGCCTAACGAATTGTTCATCACTTGATCCACAATATTTTGCAAACGAATATTCTGACGACTGATAGTTTCAATAACCGAATTCATAACCGCTTCATTTTCTTGCACTTCTTTACGTTCTAGTATTTTAGTAGAAACGGATAACGTAGTTAAAGGCGTTTTCAATTCGTGCGTAATGTTGTTGATGAAATCGGTTTTTACATCGCTAACTTTTTTCTGTTTTATCAAAGCTCTAATGGCAATAACAAATAACGAAATCAGTATTACCATTGACAAAATGGATAATATCAAGATGGTCGCCATACGTTGCAAAATAATTTGTTCCCAATTTTTTACCGAAACAAATAAGGTTTCTTCGGTTACTAATTTATAATTGGCAGCTTCATTTGATGTGCCAACATAGTTTCTCACCGAAAAAGCATCGTCTAACGAAGCCAAATTTCCATATAGGATATTTCCAATTGCGGGCTTTTCTGAAAATATAGTATCTGATCTTTGTGCAGCATTAAAAACGATGAACTTATTAGTAACTACAGCAAAATCGATTTGGTTTTTCGGAAATTCTTTGTTGATTTTCTTCCGTAATAATTGGGTTAAAACATCACGATACGGATTGTTAAGCAAGTTATTTTTTAGTTGACTTTTAAAGTTTTTGTCTTTTATATAATGGCGTAACAGCCTGTTGTAATAGATGTCTTTGCTGTTCATTACAGTCGAATCTAAATCGGTAAAATCGTTGGTGATTTTGGCAATTTTTTCTTTTACTTCCGTATGAAATTGCTCCACTTTATACTCATAAGTGGTTTTTACCAAATAGTATTGTATCGCCATTAGCGCTATCAAAACCAGAGTAGAAAATCCGATTAAAAGATTGATTTTTTGTTTCATATATCCATTTCAACACTTCAAAAATAAAGCATTTATTCTTAAAATAAACTTTTAACCTTGCATTAACTTCCAATTAACTTTCAGATTTAAAAGGTTGAACCATTTTTGCATCAAATAAAATGATATGAATGCTATTCGATTTTACTTATTACTCGTGGTACTATTTTTCCAAATAACTTTTTCGCAAGAAACGCCAAAAGTATTAGATACAATTACTATTAAAGGTCAAACCAAAACATTCGCAATCAAAAACGGAAACCTGAAAGTTGATGTTTCCAATTCTATCTATAAATCCATTTCAAATCCAGTTGATTTATTGGCAAAACTTCCCAATATCCAAATCAGTCCCGATAAAGAAACGATTACGGTTATCGGAAAAGGAACTCCAATTTTATATATCGACAATCAAAAAGTCACCATGAATGAACTCAATTCCTTATCGGTTGATGCTATTAAGTCCATAGAAATTATCAAAAATCCTTCTTCTAAATACGAAGCCGAAGGACGTGTTGTGATTCTTATTACCAGAAAACTGAGCAAAAAAGAAGGATTCAAAGCAATAGTTTCTGAAAATGCTTCGTGTCAAAAATACTTCAATAATTATTTCGGAATTAACTCTAGTCTGAAGAAAAACAAATTCGAATTCAAAGCCAATTTCAATTACAACCAAATTTCGGTTTGGGAAAAAAACGGTAATGATTTTATTATTCCAGCAAATGACATTATTTCAAATTATTTGGTGAAAGCCATAACCATGCGTCCACAATTCATCTTTGGAACAGGTGTTTTTTACAAAATTAATGAAGACGATTATTTGTCGGCAAATTTGAATCTAAGAACTCAGAAAGATATTTTTGACATTACAACCGATACGTATAATCAACAACAAAATGCAATCGATTATATAAATACATTAAATACAAATCAAGGCACTCGAAATTTGGTTAGCGGATTTCTAAACTACAATCATAAAATAAAAAGCATCAACGGATTACTTTTTTCGGGTTTTCAATATTCAAATTTCAATCAGAATATTGCAAGTAGTATTTCTAATAATTACAATAATAATGGATTTGAATTTACTCAGAGCAGAAATCAGAACATTGGAATTTCCGTTTTTTCAGGAAGATTGGATTTTGAAAAGGAATTCAAAAACAAAATGAAATTAGAAATGGGAGCACTGTATCTTCAGGCCAATTCCGATACAAAGTTTTTAATTGAAAATGAAAACGCCACTACTTTTTCACACTATATATATAAGGAGGAAAATGCTGCTGCTTATTCACAACTTTCGGGAAGTATCAAAAAGGTGAATTACACTTTCGGACTGCGAGCAGAAAACACCATTGTAAAAGGAAAATATGCTCTGGAAAATGACGTATTAGTGGATAAAAATTACATCAATTTGTTTCCTAAAACTTCGATTGAAATCCCAATTGACAGTACAAATACCATTTCCTTCAATTATGCTAAAAGTATTATTCGTCCAAATTTTTCTACTACCAGTCAAGTTTCGGCTTACATAAATCCGTATTTTGTGTGGTCTAACAACATCAATTTAGATCCAACCATTACAGATGAAGTATCGTTGAATTATCAATATAAAGAAAAATCAATTCGATTGAGTTATACCAAAATGAAGGATCCAGTTTATTATGCTACATCCTATAATGCAACTCAAAATTTACTCACTTTTCAAACGGCTAATTTCAATAAAGAATCGGGTTTTACGTTAGAATTTACATTGCCCTTTAACTATAAATTTTGGACAGTAACGAATACAATTAGCGGCATTTTAAATAAAGTTGAAGACAAACAATCAGTTGTAAATCAGTCTAAACCTTATGTGTATTACTATTCCAATCATATTTTTAAATTGCCAAAAGAAATAGAAGTCGCAATCACAGGTTGGGGTTTAACGCACAGAAATGAAGGAATTTTTGAGAGAAATGCACTTTTTACAATGGATTTTGCAGTATCAAAAAAATGTTTTAAAAACTTGGATTGCACTATAAGTTACAATGATATTTTTAGACAAATTAAGTATTACGAAAATTTCACCATTAATGGAGTTTCGGCTAAAGGCGTTTATTATACCGATGCTAACTTGGTTGCGATTTCAGTAAAATATACATTTGGTAAAATTAAGAACTCTCAATATAAAGAAAAAAGTATTGATGAGAATTCAGGTAGAATTCGGTAATGAAAAGAGTTTAGTTTTTTATATATTTGAATAAATCAAACTATGCCAATATATGAGTGTTATCGTTAAAGTTTTAGAAGCTCGATTTATTACCCATAATGTAAAAAAATTTGTTGTTGAAAAACCCGTCGATTTTGTTTTTATTCCGGGTCAAGCTGTAAATATTTCAATCAATTTACCCGATTGGAAAGAACAATTGCGACCTTTTACTTTTACAAGTTTGAAAGAAGCCAATTTTTTGGAGTTTATGATTAAAATTTACGATGATCATAAAGGCGTTACCAATATGTTAGGAAAAATTAATGTGGGCCACGAACTTATTTTGCATGATGTTTTTGGTGCGATTCAGTATGAAAAGCCAGGTGTTTTTATAGCTGGAGGCACTGGAATTACACCTTTCATCGCTATTTTTAGAGATTTGTATAAAAATAATAAATTGCGCGGAAACCGATTAATTTATACCAATCAAACTGCCGATGATATTATTGATGGTGAAGAATTACTTCGAATGTTTAAACAAGATTTTGTAAATGTTTTAACGCGTCAAGGAATTGTAGGTTATGTGGGTAAACGCATTGATAGAAATTTCCTAATCGAAAACATTGTTGATTTTGGTCAGCATTTTTACGTATGTGGTCCCGACAATTTGGTAAAAGATATTGTTAGAAATTTAATTGACTTAGGTGCTGATCCAGAAACTTTAATTTTTGAAAAATAGGTTAACCTTCCTTTTCATTGTCGTTTTCACTTTCTTCATCGTCAACTTCAAACTCGTAAAACGAGAATACCGAACCACCATAATTTTTTTGAAACGAAAAGTGCATCATGTGGTCGAGTTTGGTGTGTTTGGAATGTTCCATAATCATCATGCCTTCTTCGTCTAAAAGTTCATTCTCAAATACCAATTCGATTAGTTTTTCAAATTCTTTTTGTGCTATGCCATAAGGTGGATCGGCAAAGATGATGTCGTACGAACCTTTGTGTTTTTCTAAAAACTTAAACACATCGCTTTTAATAGCGGTAATGTTCAAGTCAAATTCTTTGGCTGTTTTTTTAATAAAATTAACACAACCCATGTCGCCATCAATACTCGTAATGTTATCACAACCACGTGAACCAAATTCGTAACTTATGTTTCCCGTTCCAGCAAATAAATCCAAAACCTTCAATCCCGAAAAATTAAAATGATTGTTCAAAACATTGAACAAAGCTTCTTTACTCATGTCGGTTGTTGGGCGAACCGGCAAGTTTTTGGGCGCTGTGATGCGTCTCCCTTTGTATTTTCCAGAAATGATTCTCACGAGTGCAATAGTATAAAATGTTCGCGGTTTTCTATTTCCGAAAACGAATTGGTAGTAGTAGTCGTATCAAACAATGATACGTTTCTGATGTATTTATAAGCAATTTGGTAAAAAGCATCACTTTCTGTGATAGCGCCAAGCAATTCCAATTTGAAATGTTCGGGATTCAATTGCAATTGTTCGGCAGTAAAAAGAATGTAGTAAATAAAATCTTCGGGCGTTTTATACTCAAAGGAATTGTACAAGTGCAACTTCTGATTTTGAATGACCATAAGTTCAAAATGACTTTCACTTATGTGAACAAACATCTTGCGCTCTTCATTATTTTTAGAAACATCCAACAATTTTGAAACTAAAATACTGTTAGCATGTTTGTATTCAAAGGTCCCATATTGGTCGATGAAAAAATTGTTCATGTTTACATACGGAATGTACACATTGTTCATTTCGTATTTGTCGAGTTCATCAAATGTAAAAAAATCGGTTTCAAAAACCTTAGTGTTGTATTGCAAATAACTGCCCAGAAACTCTTCATCAAATAAAGCTGTGGGAACAAATGCACAAAGATTATTACTGTGAACAATCACAATTTCATCATAGCGATGCTTCAATTCTGGATTTTCTCGGAACACAGAAGCAAACAAATCTTCTATTTTAGCACTGCGTTGAAAAGAGTCAAAATGGATATTTTGCAACACAATTGGTTTGCCACTCAACGTATCAAAAACACAAAACGATAAGCCATTCAAAGAAACTTGAATTGCTAGTTTTTTATAGGTTTTGTCGGTGATATTCATTTTTAGAAAAAGATTTTTAACACCGCAAACTTACGAAGAAAAAGAACAAGTTCAACTTCAAAAATCAACTTCAAAAATCAATTTCAAAGGTAAAATGTAATTTGAATCTTTAAGTTTTAGAAATGATTTTGTTTTTTGATAAAATATAATTGGAAACATTTACCTTTACATTTAATATTTGATTTTTGAAATTGTCATTGATTTTTGAAGTTGAAATTGATTTTTTGCCATTGAAAAATTTCTATTCTATTCTTTCCCATAACTTTCCGTTTAATCCTACGATTAAGCAAGATGTGTTTTTTCAAAAAATTGCTGCGTTTATAACGGATACAAACAACGATAAAATATTTGTATTGAAAGGATATGCAGGTACTGGAAAAACCACCGTTATTTCTACCATTGTTAATAATCTAATAGAAATCAATAAAAAATACGTTTTGCTAGCACCTACAGGTCGTGCTGCTAAAGTGATTGCTAATTATTCTAATAAACCAGCTTTTACAATTCATAAAAAAATTTACTTTCCTAAAAAGTCGAGTGGTGGTGGCGTGTCGTTTACGATGCAACAAAACAAGCACAAAAACACCATTTTCATTGTCGATGAAGCTTCGATGATTTCGGATGTGGCTGCCGAGAGTAAATTGTATGAAAACGGTAGTCTTTTAGACGATTTAATCTCCTATATATATAGTGGTACAAATTGTAAGATGATTTTATTGGGCGATACGGCTCAGTTACCACCGGTAAATTTAGATATTTCACCTGCTTTAAATACCGATACCTTAGAACTCAATTACGACAAAAAAGTAGATTGGATTGAACTTGATGAAGTTATGCGTCAAGAACTAAATTCAGGAATTCTGTACAATGCTACCGAATTGCGCGAATTGTTGAAAGACAGTTTCATTACCGAATTCAAGTTTAAATTGAAAGGGTTTAAAGACATTGTGCGCTTAACCGATGGATATGACATTCAGGATGCCATCAACCAATCGTATAGTAATTATTCTATTGAAGATACCGCTTTTATTGTGCGTTCTAATAAAAGAGCGAATCAATACAACGAACAAATTAGAACCAAAATTTTGGATAAAGAAAGTGATTTGTCTACTGGTGATTTTTTGATGGTGGTAAAGAACAATTATTTTTGGTTGAAAGAAAAAGACGAAGCTGGTTTCATTGCGAATGGCGACATAATTGAAGTATTGGAAATCTATAGTTTCAAAGAATTATACGGATTCAAATTTGCCAAAGTTAAAATACGAATGGTCGATTATCCTAACCAAATTCCGTTTGAGACCGTGTTGATTTTAGATACTATTAAAAGCGAATCACCTTCATTAACCTACGAGCAATCCAACCAATTGTATGAAGAAGTGATGAAAGACTACGAGCATCTTACGACTAAATACGCTAAATTCCAAAAAGTAAAAGAAAACGAATATTTCAACGGTTTGCAAGTAAAATTCTCTTATGCCATAACGTGTCATAAAAGTCAAGGCGGACAATGGAATACTGTTTTTATTGAGCAACCTTATTTACCAGAAGGCATTGACCGCGATTACATCCGATGGTTGTATACTGCCATTACTCGTGCTAAAGATAAATTGTATTTGATTGGATTTAAAGACGAAAGTTTTGAGGATTAACAAATACTTAAGAGCAATTAGATACTCTGTTTGAATAATTAATATTACTATTGCAATCTTATACTCACTAAATCAACTATAGTATGAAAAACTTATTTATCATCTGTTTTGTTGTTCTATCAACTACCGTGTTTGCGCAATCCATTACTGATTTTTCAAAAATAAAACTTGAGAGCGATACAGATTATAAAGCGGCTAATAATTATGTTCTGGAAGCAAGTAATTTTGTTTTGTCAACACCTTACGAAAAAGATAATGTACAACGCCTCAACGCTATTCGATTTGTACTGCAATGGATGGCAGGAACACCTGATTTTACCTTTTCCTTAGATGCTACAATTATGGACAAAGTGGTAAAAGGCAACGATGATTTATTAGGTCTTTATATGATTTGTATGACCAAATATTGTTTAGAAAACAAGGATTCTTCTAAAGATGAAAAATTAGTCAAACTGAATTCAGTAAAGTTGATTTTGACTTACTGTGAAAATTCGGAGAACAATATTAAGATGCCCAAACCACTTAAAAAATTATCCGAAGCCAACAAAAAAGGTGAACTAGAAAAAGAATTACAATAAACCCAATTAAGTAAAGAAAATGAAACAAGTATTTCAATTATCAAAAATAACAATCGTAGTTGGCTTGTTATCAATTTTTCAAAGTTGTAGTAAAAGTGATGATGGTGTTGTTACTCCAGCTCCAGTTACCCCGGTAACTCCTGTAAACAATAGCGATGGTTTTGTGCCAGCCGCTACTGCCGATATTGTAATGTATGAAATAAACCCAACGGCTTTTAGTGCGTCAAAAAACCTTCAAGGGATTACCAATAGGTTGGATAACATTAAAGCACTTGGTATAAATACCATTTGGATTATGCCTATTTATCCTATTGGAGTAACGAGTTCCATTGGATCGCCTTATTGCGTAAAAGATTACACTTCCGTGAGAGCCAGTTTGGGGACATTACAAGATTTTAAAACCTTAGTCTCTACAGCACATCAAAAAGGAATTGCTGTAATTTTAGACTGGGTTGCCAATCATACGTCATGGGATAATGCATGGATTACTGCCAATCCGAGTTGGTATACACAAAATAGTAGCGGACAAATTATTAGTCCAGCAGGAACCAATTGGAATGATGTGGCCGATTTGAATTTTAATAATACCGCCATGCGTACTGCCATGATTGATGCTATGAAATATTGGGTTACGGAGACTAATATTGACGGATTCCGATTTGATGCAGCCGATTATATTCCTTTCGATTTTTGGGTGCAAGCCAATACAGCGTTGAATGCCATTCCGAATAAACAATTGATTTTATTAGCCGAAGGAAATCGTCCCGATCATTTCACAGCTGGATTCCAAATGAACTTTGCTTGGGATTATTTAGGTGCCGAAAAAAATGTATTTGGAACCAGTCAAGCGGCAGTTAGCAGTTTGTTTACTAGTAACACTAGTGAATATACAGCAGTTCCAATAGGAAAGAAAAAATTGCGTTTCACAACCAATCACGACGAATCTAATATTGCTACTCCAATATCGGTTTATGGAGGAAACGATGGCGCTATAGCCGCTTCGGTAATTTCTATTTATTTACAAGGTGTACCATTGTTGTATTGTGGACAAGAAGTAGGTGTGAGCACTACAGCAACTTATAACGGAACGAATACGATCAATTGGACCGCTAACAGCAGTATGCTTACGGCTTATACTAATTTGTTGAATTTTTATTCTTCATCTGCTGCAGCTAAAACAGGAACCTTAATTACGTATAGTGATCCTAATGTAGCTGTTTTCAAAAAGAGTAATGCATCCGAACAAGTTTTGGTTATGGTCAATTCGAGAGCATCATCACAATCATACACCGTTCCGGTTGCTTTGCAAGGTAATTGGACCAACGCTTTAACAGGTGCTGCGGTTACATTATCAGGAACCACAACTATGAATGCTTTTCAATATTTAATTTTGAAGCAATAATTTTCTATTTTTGAGAATAAATTAAACTAGAACCTATGGCAACAGTAAATGCTTATTTAACTTTTAATGGAACATGTGAAGCCGCATTCAATTTTTACAAATCAGTATTTGGAGGAGAATTCACTTATATTGGAAGATTCAATGAAATGCCACCATCAGAAGGATGTGGGCCGATTTCAGAAGAAGCTGGGAACCTAATTATGCATGTAAGCTTACCAATTAGCGCAGAAACAATTTTAATGGGAAGTGATACTTCAGAAGATTTTGGTCAAGTTACCACTATGGGTGATAATATTTCCATTTCAATCAACGCATCGAGTAGAGAAGAAGCTGATAGGTTATTTAATGGCTTATCTGTAGATGGTGTTATAAAAATGCCTCTAGAAAATACGTTTTGGGGTGCTTATTTTGGAATGTTTATTGACAAGTTTGGCATTCATTGGATGATGAACTTTGACGAAACTCCACAGAAATAACAAAAAAAAGGTTTATCGATTGATAAACCTTTTTTAGTTTAAAATATTTTATTGCGTTTCCGGTTGTTATGGTTTTTTACATGATTCACAATATGGAGTTTGTTGGTGAGTATGCCGCCTTCGCTGCGTATCAATCCATATCGTAAATACAAACCAAAGAAACTTTTGTTTGTATCGTCATAATTCCCAACAAAATCGATATTTCCAAAAACAAAACCAAAGCCAAATTTGTCGGTAACTTGAGCATATAAGGTTGAAGAAATTTCCATCATTACAGGTGTTTTCGAATTATACATATAACCTGCACCAATTGAAATTTCGTTGCTAAAAATTCCGAATTGACAAGCGTCCATAGAAACTCTAAGTTCTGTATATTTAACACTGCTGCTATCGACAACCATGTGTTTGAATTCTCCAAATGCCAATCCTACATCAACCGAACCAAAAGATCTACCAAATTCGATATTTCGTGTCACTCGTTGCGATAAAGTTTCGCCTTTCGTATCACTTCCGGTGGTTAATGAAGTAAACATAGAACGTCCATACCACGAACTTTTTACGCCAACAACAGTATCTTTTTCAACAGTAATTAAGGTGTCTTTAATTGCTTGTCCATTACAATACATGGAAAATAGAACTATAATTTTAAAAAAGTGTTTCATGCTATAATTTTATCCTGCTAAGATATTTAAAAAATGATTTAGCAGCAGTGATTCCTATAGAAATTGAAACCAATTTGTTTATTTAATATATTTGTCCAATAGAAACCACTTATGAAAGTCATTGCCGTTATCCCAGCTCGTTATGCTTCAACTCGTTTTCCTGCTAAATTGATGCAAGATTTAGGAGGTAAAACAGTCATTCTTCGAACTTATGAAGCAGCTGTAAACACCCATTTGTTTGATGATGTTTTTGTAGTAACCGATTCTGAGTTGATTTATAACGAGATTGTTTCCAACCACGGAAAAGCGATTATGTCAATTAAAGAACACGAAAGTGGTAGTGATCGAATTGCAGAAGCGGTAGCCAATTTGGATGTCGATATTGTAGTAAATGTGCAAGGTGACGAGCCGTTTATCAATAAAGAGCCTTTAGAAAAGGTTATTGAAATATTTAAGAAAGATACCGATAGAAAAGTGGATTTAGCCTCGTTAATGAGAGAAATTGAGAATCAAGACGATATCAATAATCCTAATAATGTGAAAGTAGTGGTAGACCAAAATAGTTTTGCATTGTATTTTTCACGTTCGGTAATTCCGTATCCACGTGAACAGAATGTTAGCGTTCGGTATTTTCAACACATCGGAATTTATGCTTTTCGCAAACAAGCATTGCTGGATTTCTATTCCTTACCAATGATGTCTTTGGAAGCTTCAGAAAAACTAGAGCAGCTTCGTTATTTAGAATTTGGAAAACGCATCAAAATGGTAGAAACTACCCATGTTGGAATTGGTATTGATACCATCGAAGATCTAGAAAAAGCTAGAAAGTTGTTGCACGATAATAGCAGGATATAATTTATTCTGACAATTTTTTAATCGTAAACAGTTCGTTATGAACTTCTACTTTTGGATACATTCTCAAGGAATAATTACCGTCAAATTTCTTCTTGTAATCGATGTTCCGAATACGGTCTTTTTCACTAATTACCATGGTATTGAATAAAATAAACCCTTCTGTATTTAGAAGAAAATTTATTCGATTGATAAAAAAATCTTCAAAAAGAAAATTTGGCATTGAAGTATCTTGAAAAATATCAATAATAATTAAATCATACTTTGATTTAGTTTTTAGTACAAATTCAAAAGCATCATCGACAATCAAATTGAGGTTTTTTATTTCGTTCAATTTAAAATAGGTGTTGGCAATTTCAACAATATCGGGATCAATTTCAACACCTGTAATTTGTCCTTTAAATTTGATTTCATCGGATAATGTTTTGATAACACTTCCTCCTGCAACACCTAAAATCAATATGTTTTCAAATTTTCTAATGCGATCAAATCCAATATATTTCAATCCTTTTCTCAGAATCCGTTGTAAACTTCCATAAGAATAGTTGGTGTTTTTGCTGTCCAAAACCAATTCGCCGTTATTCCAAGTCACTTCTAATGTATTGCTCACAGCAGAATTTTTCTTATAAACGTTTATCGGAATGAAATAACTTAGAAATTTGGCAATCATAAAATTTATTTTCTCAAAAATAAGAGATTAATGCTAAATTTACGCAAAATATTCGAGATGAAAAAAAGACTTTACGAATTTATTTTCTTCCGTTTAATGGGTTGGAAAATCACTGGAAGTTTTGATGAAAATATTAAAAAATGCGTCATTGCCGTAATGCCGCATACGTGTAATTTTGATTTTTTTATCGGATTATTAGTCAGAGGTATTGCCAATCAACAAATGAATTTTGTAGGCAAAAAAGAACTTTTTATTTTTCCGTTTGGATATTATTTTCGCTCCATTGGTGGTGCACCTTTGGATAGAAGTGGTGGTAAAAACTTAGTAGATGCTATTGTGGATGTATTCAATAGTCGTGAAATTTTTCGTTTGGGAATTGCTCCTGAAGGGTCTCGAAAAAAAGTAACAGAACTCAGAACTGGATTTTATTATATTGCTCTAAAAGCTAATGTTCCTATTGTTCCAGTAGCTTTCGATTTTGGAAAAAAAGAAGTTAAAATTGGAAATCCGATTTATGTTTCTGGTGCTATAGATGAAGACATGAAAACTTATTTGAGTTTCTATAAAGGGGTTAACGGAAAATTTCCTGAAAGGCAATTTCAAATTTTTTAAAACCACATATCCTTTCTTATCGTAAATAGTTTAAACTCAAAAAAAAACTATTTATGAAAAACTATCTTACATTAGGACTCCTTTCTTTAACTTTATTTTCGTGCAGCAATGACAACAACGACAATCCAACACCTGCAGCTCCAGCAAGTGAATTAAAAATTGTAACTTCTAGTAATACTACTGGAAAAGTAACCTTTACCGATTTATTGTCGGCTATGCCAATGGTAAATAGTTTTACTATTCCTTCAATAGATACTGATGGGGTTTATTATGATTCGACGTCAGATGAAATTATTGTAGCATCGCGTACCAACAATAAATTAGAAGCTTACACCAATATTAAAGGTGCTATAACAGCTAATGCTTCTTCATTGAGTTTGGCTTATTCTAGTACTTCTGAGTTTAATAATCCCAGAGAAACTGCGGTTTCTGGTGATAAAGTGATTGTAACTCAAGATCAAAATGCGGCTAACGGTAATACTAATAAAATATTAGTATATCAAAAAATCAACTCAGGGTTACTGTCTTTTAATAAATCATTCACCGTAAATTTTAAAATTTGGGGAATATTTATAGATGGAACTACTTTATATGCCGTAGCCGATTTAACTGGTGATTTAGTAGTTTTTGAAAATTTCTTATCCAATCAAAGTGGAGCGATTACTCCAACCAAACGCGTTACCATTGCTGGATTAGTGCGTTCTCATGGATTGACTTATTCTGCAACAGACGACCGAATGATATTGACGGATGTTGGAAGTGCCACAGTTGATTCTGATGGTGCCGTTATTGTTATTGATAATTTCAAATCGGTATTGATGGCTACGCCAAATGCAGGTACTATTGCTGCTTCAAGTCAAGTGAAAATTGCTGGTCCAATGTCAACTTTAGGAAATCCAGTGGATGTTGCTTATGACAATGTCACTAAAAAAATATATGTTGCCGAACGCTTAAATACAGAAGGTAAACTATTAACGTTCAATGCACCAACGACCAATGGTGATGCTGCTCCAATCGAAAACAGAGCAGAAGCAGGAATAAGTAGTGTCTACTTATTGAGAAAATAATTTTTAGGTTATTTTTTTATGTTTGACCTCCAGTACTTTGTATTGGAGGTTTTTTAATTTTCAAATACATCAAGTTGCTTATATTTGTATTAAATTACCGCTATGAATTTTTTAGAATTACACCACCAATACAAAGAAAACTCACTTTTCGGACGTTATATTACGCTCAATGAGGTAGCGCCAATATTAGAAAAGTTACCTTCTGAAGTTATAGGCCAATCGGTTCTAGGAAAACCTATTTATAAATATGTAATAGGAACAGGAGCAAGAAAAGTATTCATGTGGTCGCAAATGCACGGCAACGAAAGCACGACTACAAAAGCCTTGTTTGATTTTTTTAAGGTAATCCATTCTGAAACTGAAATAGGTAAGAGGTTGTTGTCTGAATTTACTTTTTGTTTTCTTCCAATGGTCAATCCAGATGGAGCCGAATTGTATACCAGAGAAAATGCCAATAAAATTGATTTGAATAGGGATTCGGTCGATTTATCGCAACCAGAAAGTCGGTTACTTCGAAAAACATTTGAGGATTTTCAACCCGATTTGTGCTACAATCTTCACGATCAACGTACTATTTTTGGTGCAGGAAATACAGGAAATGTTGCAACCGTTTCTTTTTTGGCGCCTTCCTACAATGAATCTCGAGAGATTAATGAAGTTCGATCTAAAGCAATGAATGTGATTGTAGCGATGAACAACGAGCTCCAAAAATACATTCCAAAACAAGTCGGACGTTTTGATGATGGTTTTAATAGTAATTGTATTGGCGATATGTTTACAATGTTAAATGTGCCTACAATTTTATTTGAAGCCGGACATTTTCCTAACGATTACAATCGTGAAGAAACCCGAAAAATGATTTTTATTGCATTGATTTCAGGATTACAACATATTTACGAAAACGATATAGTTGATAATAAAAATGTAGATTATTTGTCAATTTCTCAAAATAATATCGTTTTTTATGATTTTATTTATAAAAATGTTAAAATAAATTATGATGGTAAGGAAATAATTACGAATTTTGCTGCTCAATACAAAGAAGAACTGGTTGAAAATCAAATTCAATTTAATGCTTATATAGTTGAAATTGGAGATTTAGATGGGAAGTTCGGACATTTTCAATACGATGCGCAATATGCCTTGTATTCTGATGCAGAAGCTAATTTTCCGAAAATCAATCAAAAAGCTAACTTTTGTTTAGAAAAAGATATTAAATTTGTTAATGGGTTAAAAAAATAACACTTTTTCTTGTTTTTTCTTAAATAAAATGTATTAATTTGTATTGCAATAAAAACAATAATATAAATTAGTAATTATGAGTAAGTTTCGTTTAGATGAAGTAGATCACCAAATCCTTGACATGTTGATTGACAACACAAGAGTTCCATTTACAGATATCGCTAAAAAATTATTAATTTCCGCTGGAACGGTTCACGTTAGAGTTAAAAAGATGGAAGATGCAGGAATCATTATGGGTTCTTCATTAACTTTAGACTATGAAAAATTAGGCTATTCTTTTATCGCTTACGTTGGAGTTTTCTTAAATAATACTTCACAGACTAAATTTGTTTTAGAAAGAATCAACGAAATTCCTTTCGTTACCGTGGCTCATGTAACCACTGGTAAGTTCAACATTTTCTGTAAGATTCGCGCCAAAGATACCAAACACGCTAAAGATGTCATCTTTATGATTGATGATATTGAAGGAGTGTACAGAACAGAAACGATGATTTCACTTGAGGAAAGCATCAACGATAAAAAACGTTTGATGCATACTATTTTTAAAGACATTTAATTTTCTTACGGAAAAATAAATTATAAATTAAACCTCAAGCAATTTTTCCTTGAGGTTTTTTTGTATCTTAATACCAGTTTAATAACGAATTATAGGTATGAAAAATAAGATAATAATTGTATTACTTCTTGCCGTTTTTTCAACACTATTACTTCAGTTTTCTTTGAAGGATAGTGACTTTATCTGTTATGTTGTGAATCCCAAAAAACAAAAACTGACTTTGTATTGGAAAGACGAAAAACAAAACAATTTTGGAAGTTTGCAAAATTTGAAACAATGGTTGTTTAAAAATAATAAAGATTTACTTTTTGCTACCAATGGTGGTATGTATAAAAAAGACCATTCGCCTCAAGGACTTTTTATTGAAAATAATAAAGTTAAAACAGCTATTGATACTTCCTCAGGAAATGGGAATTTTTACATGAAGCCCAATGGAGTCTTTTATATCACTAATGATAACAGAGCTTTTGTTGTTAAAACTGCAGATTTTAAAAATAATCCCAAAATAAAATTTGCTACACAATCTGGACCAATGCTTGTAATTAATGGAACTATTCACCCATCATTTAATAAAGCTTCTTCAAATTTGAATATCAGAAATGGTGTTGGAATTCTACCTAATAATGAAGTTTTATTTGCAATGTCAAAGAAAGGAGTAAGTTTCTATGAATTTGCAGAATTCTTCAAAAACAAAGGCTGTTTGAATGCATTATATTTGGATGGTTTTGTTTCCAGAACGTATTGTCCGAGTGAAAATAGTAATCAATTAGATGGTGATTTTGGTGTCATCATCGGTATTACAAATGATAAATTTTAAAGCCAAAGCAATGTATACACTACCAAAAATTGAACGATTTAATCAAAATGTGTTGTCTAAATACCACATTTACAATAGTGTTTTTATCACATTACCATTCGATGCTATTGATAATACAGGGGTTTTGTTACCACTTTTTAGTGAAGTTTGCGATGCAGGATTTAAGAATAAGCTGTCTCCCATTGAAATTGTAAATTCTTTTACTCATAAATATTTGGAAGGTGTTAATGAAACTGAAAAAATAAGCTTGATGTTTCGATTCATTCAGTATGTTGAACGCCAAATTGTTCTTTTTGATGCCATCGAAGATGCCGCTTTTCCGGTAGTGAATAACATGGAAGGAAAAGGTTCACTTCGAGATAGTAAAGAACGAGCAGATACCAAAGAATTGAAAGAAGAATTAATCTCTTTTTTAAATGATTTTAATATTCGAACCGTATTAACAGCACATCCAACCCAGTTTTATCCGGGTTCAGTTCTAGGAATTATAACCGATTTAACGGATGCTATTCGTGAAAATGATTTAATAAAAATTGAAAAATTACTGGCCCAATTGGGTAAAACACCTTTCATTAAAAAAGAAAAACCGTCACCTTTTGACGAAGCAGTGAGTTTGATTTGGTATCTTGAAAACGTCTTTTATCAAACTTCAGGCGAAATGCTGCAATACATTCAAAAGAATATTTTTAAGGAGGAAACCATTTCCAATCCTATAATAAATCTTGGATTTTGGCCCGGCGGTGATCGTGATGGAAATCCTTTTGTTACGGCAGAAATCACTTTAAAAGTAGCCGATAGGTTGCGGACTTCCATTTTAAAATGTTACTATTCAGATGTTAGAAAATTAAAAAGAAAACTGACTTTTCCTGGAGTTGATATAATTATAGCCGAATTAGAACACAAATTATACCGTTCTGTTTTTTATTCTAAAGGTGAAATTTTTATCACACTTCCCGAATTGAAAGATAAATTGCAAGAGGTAAAATCCATTTGTATCGAAAAACATCAATCTTTATATCTTGATGAGATTAATGATTTATTGAATAAAATTAATGTTTTTGGGTTTCATTTTGCTTCTTTAGACATTCGTCAGAATAGTAAAATTCACAATAAAGTAATTAAAACATTATTTGAGGCATTTGGAATTGATGATGACAAATTTAATCAGTATTATGGGTGTCCTGATGAAAAACGAATGGAATTACTTTCTTCAATTTCTAGAAATGTTTCATCCAATATGTTCCAAGACGAAATGGTAAAGCAAACACTGGATTCTATTTTTGCTATGAAAAAAATTCAAGAATGCAATGGCGAGCTAGGCGCTAATCGTTACATAATTTCCAATAATGAAAGTGCTTTAAATGTGATGGAAACATTTGCCTTGTTCAAATTGTGCGGTTGGAACAATCCATCGGTTGATATTGTTCCGTTATTTGAATCTGTAGATGATTTGCAACAGGCTGATGTCATTATGGAGCAATTGTATACTAACCCTGAATACGCTACCCATTTGAAAAATCGCGGGAATATACAAACCGTAATGTTAGGTTTTTCAGACGGAACCAAAGATGGCGGCTATTTGATGGCCAATTGGGGTATTTTTAAAGCGAAAGAAACCATTACGACCGTTTCAAGAAAATTCGGAATCAAGGTTATTTTCTTTGATGGTCGCGGTGGACCTCCAGCTCGTGGCGGAGGAAAAACGCATAAATTTTATGCTTCATTAGGATCAACTATCGAAAATAAAGAAATACAGTTAACTGTTCAAGGACAGACCATTAGTTCTAATTTTGGCACGCCAGAATCGTGTCGCTATAATCTAGAAAACTTGCTAAGTGCCGGTATTTCCAATAAAATTTTCAATAATGAGAATTCAGGTTTATCCGATTCTGATAAAAATATAATTGATGCATTGGCAGAAAAGGGCTTTGAAAAATATTTGAGTTTTAAGAATCATCCCAAATTTATTCCTTATTTGGAAAAAATGAGTACACTAAACTATTACTCAAAAACCAATATTGGAAGTCGTCCTTCTAAAAGAAATACTACTGACACATTAGATTTTGCCGATTTGCGAGCCATTCCGTTTGTGGGTTCTTGGAGTCAAATGAAGCAAAATGTCCCAGGATTTTTTGGAGTAGGAACGGCTTTACATCACTATGAAGTTTCAGGAAATTGGGATAAAGTACAACATCTTTTTGATACGTCACTTTTCTTCAGAACGCTTCTGGAAAACAGCATGATGTCGTTGGCAAAATCATTTTTCCCACTTACGCAATACATGAGAAATGATGACGAGTTTGGCGAATTTTGGCAGATAATTTATGACGAATTCTTATTGTCAAAACGCCTTCTCTTAAAAATTGCCGGTCATAACGAACTCATGGAAAATTATCCTGACGGAAAAGCCTCTATCAAAATGCGTGAAGACATTGTACTGCCCTTACTCACCATTCAGCAATATGCCTTGATGAAAATCAATGAAATTAAAAAGGGTAGTGGTGACGTTGCCTTACTCGAAGTTTATGAAAAGTTAGTTACCCGATCATTATTCGGAAATACCAATGCCAGTAGAAATTCGGCTTAAAATAAAATTATATGAAACCAACTCAATTACAACCCAACGAATATGCTTCCTATTATGGGAACTATATTGCTCAAGTTTCTGATGAATATACTTTGATAGAAGAACTTGAAATTTCGTTACATCGATTCATCAAGTTTGTACAAAACATTCCGATGGATAAGTTTGATTTTCGTTATGCTGAAGGCAAATGGACCATCAAAGATATCATTCAGCACCTTATTGATGCTGAACGTGTTTTTGCTTATAGAGCCTTGCGTTTTGCTAGAAATGACGCAACTGAATTGCCAGGTTTTGAAGAAAATGATTATGTGAATGAAGCCAATGGCAACCAACGCAGCATCATGGAATTACTCACAGAATTGTCAGCGGTACGACATGCTACATTGTTATTGTTTAAATCGTTTAATGAGGAACAATTGTTACGAATTGGGATTGCTTCCAACAATCCAATGTCGGTTAGAGCATTGGGTTTTGTGATGATTGGGCATCAAAATCACCATCAAAAAGTTTTTGAAGAACGCTATTTGTAACGAGGTACAAAATGAAAACTGCGAAGTAAGAAATAAAAATAAAAAATCCCAAAATTAGATTATTCTACTTTTGGGATTTTTCAATTCGTACTTTGTATTTCCAACTTCGTACTTTATATTATTCTTCGTCTTCGTCTTCATCAAAATTATCTGATGTTTCAAAGTCATCGTCGTCGTCGTCGTCGTCTCCATCATCAGATCCGCCTTTGTCTTTTAACAAATCTTCTTCCACGTCGTCGTCGTCAGAAGCATCTTCATCATCATCTAAACCAGCCACTGGAATAATCGGCTCAATTACAGAATCTAAATCATCATCTTCATCAAATTTTTCCATTCTGCTGGCTAATTTCGTACTTACTTTTACTAAATAAATAGTGTCTTCTGTGCGAACTTCAACCGCTTCAATAAGTTCATTTTGCGCATTTCTAAAGCGAATGATGTCTGAATCGTCATATCCGTCAGGAAATTTTTCAACTAATAAGTTTAGAATGTCGCCTGTTAGCTTTGCATAATCAACAATAATTCTTCTCATAAATGTATTTTATTGGTCTAATAAATAAGCAAAAATTAGTGGAGCAACAATAGTTGCATCTGATTCAATAATGAACTTTGGAGTATGAATATCTAATTTACCCCAAGTAATTTTTTCATTTGGAACCGCACCTGAGTACGAACCATAACTCGTTGTAGAATCGGAAATTTGACAGAAATAACTCCAAAACGGAATATCGTGCATTTCCATATCTTGATATAACATTGGTACGACACAAATTGGGAAATCTCCAGCAATTCCTCCACCAATTTGGAAGAATCCAACACCTTTGCCACCTGAATTTTTTGGATACCAATCGGCCAACCACATCATGTATTCGATACCGCTTTTCATAGTAGTTGGTTTGAATTCACCTTTAATACAATAGGAAGCAAAAATGTTACCCATCGTACTGTCTTCCCAACCTGGAACTACAATTGGCAAGTTTTTTTCTGCAGCAGCAACCATCCACGAGTCTTTTGGATCAATTTCGTAATATTGCTCTAAAACTCCTGAATTCAACATTTGATACATAAATTCGTGTGGAAAATAACGTTCTCCTTTGGAGTCGGCATTGTTCCAAATATCGTATAAATGAGATTGTAATCTTCTAAAAGCTTCTTCTTCTGGAATGCAAGTATCAGTAACTCTATTGTAGTGATTTTCTAACAAATCCCATTCTTCTTGAGGCGATAAATCGCGGTAATTTGGTACTCTTTTATAGGAATTGTGCGCCACTAAATTCATAATATCTTCTTCAAGATTGGCTCCTGTGCATGATATAATGTGTACTTTGTCTTGACGAATCATTTCTGCTAATGATTTTCCTAATTCTGCCGTGCTCATAGCACCTGCAAGAGTAATCATCATCTTTCCGTTTTCCAATAAATGTTGCTCATATCCTTTGGCAGCATCTACTAAAGCAGCTGAATTGAAGTGAAGGTAATGCTTCTCAATAAACTGACTTATTGGTCCTTTGCTCATTTTGTTTGTTTAAATTTATTTAGTGTAGTTTGGAGTTCAAAGAAAAACTATTTTTCTAAAAATTCAAACTATTTTATATACTATTTTATGCTTATTTCAACCTAATTATAGTTACTGTTTTTTGCTGTAACCTAATATTTCAAGTACTTGTTCGGCTGTTTGTTGTTCCGAAAAAACTTCGGTAGCAATGATGCCGTTTTCATCTCGATCAATCAAAATATGTTTCGGTTGCGGAATCAAACAGTGGTGTAATCCACCATAACCACCAATCGTTTCTTGATAGGCACCCGTGTTGAAAAATCCTATATATAGCGGTTTTTCTTTGTTGTATTTAGGCAAATAAATGGCATTCATGTTTTGTTCAGAATTGTAATAATCATCACTATCACAAGTCATTCCGCCCAATAAAACACGTTCGTAAGTATCATTCCAACGGTTGATAGCCAACATAATAAAACGCTTGTTAATCGCCCAAGTATCGGGTAATGTTGTAATAAAAGACGAATCTATCATGTTCCAAGCTTCTCTATCATTTTGTTGTTTTTGATACAACACTTGATAAATGGCGCCACCAGATTCTCCAACAGTAAACGAACCAAATTCAGTAAAGATATTGGGCACATCAACCTCGGCCTCGTCACAAGCTATTTTAATTTGATTGATAATTTCATCAATCATGTATTGGTAGTCGTATTCAAATGCCAATGAATTTTTGATAGGAAATCCACCACCAATATTCAATCCATCTAAACTTGGACACTCTTTTTTCAAAGCGATATAAACCTTGATACATTTTACTAACTCATTCCAATAATAGGCATTGTCATTTATTCCAGTATTGATGAAGAAGTGAAGCATTTTCAACTCCAATTTATCATTTTCCTGAATTTGTTTTTTGTAAAAAGCAACAATATTTTTATACCCAATTCCTAAACGAGAGGTATAGAACTCAAATTTTGGTTCTTCTTCTGCAGCAATTCGAATCCCGATTTTAAATTTTCCTTTAATTTCGGCTTGAAGCAGATCCAATTCTTCATAATTATCAATAATCGGAATGGTATTTTTATGACCATTATTGATCAATCGAGCAATGTTGGTTATGTATTGATCTCTCTTAAAACCATTACAAATAATGTGTGTACTCTTATTAATCTTTCCGTTTTCTAATAAGTTTTCAACAATATTAATGTCAAAAGCAGAAGACGTTTCAATGTGAATGTTGTTTTTGAAAGCTTCGTTCATAATGTATTCAAAATGAGAGCTTTTAGTACAGTAACAATAATAATATTTACCTTCATATTTGTTCTTTTCCATGGCATTTCTAAACCAGTTTTTGGCTCTTTTAATGTTGTTGGAAATTTGTGGTAAATAGGTAAATTTTAACGGAGTTCCGTATTGTTCTACCAATTTCATCAAATCAATATTATGAAACTGAAGCGCATTTTCTTTGTTTAAAGTAAATTCTTCTTGAGGGAAATAATAGGTTTGATTAATTAAGTCGAAATATTTTGTATTCATTTAGTGATCAATTTTTAGATTAAATAGTTTGTTTGTGAACCTAGTTAATCTAAAATTCAAACTCTAATGTTTGCGTAGGCTATAGGTAAATCTAAAGTAATTGATTTTATGATGTTAAAAACACAACGTTCCATGGTTCTAATGTAGGTAAAAAAACCAATCGAATATACCCGAAAACATTGATTGTTTTCAAGCGTAAAAGAGTTGCTGTTGTTCGTTGTATTGCTTTTAATCATCAGAGCAAATGTAAAAAATAAAATAAGCGAATTGCAACAATTTTTATAAAAAAAAATTAGTTTTCATAATTGATAAAACTTTCGATAATCAATTCATTTTCAACCGATTGATTTATAGCGGTGCTTCCGATAGAATTTAGCAATGCAAATTGTACTTTTCCATACTCATTTTTCTTGTCGTGTATGAGTAAATTTTGAATGCATTCGATATCATTTTTGCTGAAAATTCGGTGTTCGTATATTTCAGTTAATGTATATTTTATTTGATGAAATGCATCCTTTGATAGTAATCCTTTTTGCATTGAAATGTAACTTTCTAAAATCATTCCAATAGCAATAGCTTCGCCGTGTAACAGTGCGTTTTCCGTTTCCAAAAAATGACTTTCTATAGCATGTCCTAAAGTATGACCAAAGTTCAAGGCTTTTCGAATGCCATTTTCGGTTGGATCTTGTGTTACAATTTCATTTTTAATTTGTATGGAACGATAAATTAAAGCATCAAAATCGGCAAAATCAATATCTGATAAATTTAAAAACTGTTCCCAGTATTTTTGATCATAAATCAAACCATGTTTTAACATTTCTGCCAATCCCGAACGCATTTCTCTTTGGGACAATGTTTCTAGAAAATCGGTATCAATGAGTAATAATTTCGGAACATTGATGACACCAATTTGGTTTTTCAAATTTCCTAAATCAACGCCATTTTTCCCACCAATAGAAGCATCGACCATACCTAATAAGGTAGTTGGTACGTTAATAAAATCAATACCTCTTTTGAATGTGGAAGCAATAAATCCACCGATATCGGTAATTACACCGCCACCAAGATTGATTATCAAACTTTTTCTGTCGGCACCTAATTCAGAAAGAATAGACCAAATTTCGACGCAAGTTGTAATGTTTTTAATACCTTCTCCAGCTTCAATTTCAATAATTTCTATCGGAATTTCGGTGGCTAAATTGGGTAAAAATTTTGGTAAGCAAAAATCATTCGTGTGTTCGTCAACGAGTATAAAAAGGATGGAATAATTTTGATCTACCAGTAAAGAATTGATTTTTTCATATCCGTATTCATTGAAGTAAATGGAATATCCGTTGGCCTCTATTGCTTGCATAAATGATTTTATTTACGACAAAAGTACATATATTATTCAAGCACATTATAGTGGTATTGTAATTTTATATGCATAATAAAGTTTGTTTGTAATAAAAAAGAACTAATTTTGTTTAATATTTATTTAAAAAGATTAAACAAGTATTATGAAGCCGATTATTGCTGCTATCGAAAAAAATAAATTATCTGAAATACAGGTGGATCGAATTATCGAAATGGCTTGGGAAGACCGAACGCCGTTTGATGCTATTACATTTCAATTCGGATTGTCTGAAGCGGATGTAAAAGCCTTGATGAAAAAAGAGTTAAAGTTCAGTAGTTATAAACTCTGGCGCGAACGTGTAGAGAATTGTAAAACCAAACATGTAGCCAAACGTGTTGATGAAATTGACCGTTTTAAATGTACCAGACAACGTGCCATATCCAATAATAAAATCTCAAAACGATGAATCAAACAGAAAAAGAAAGACCTGATAATGTGGTGTATTCTGATCAAAATGGTTATAATGCCAGCTTGTTAACGTACTCCACTAACGTTGGTGCTCCAGTTATTAAAATGGACGATGTGGTATCCTGGAAAAGCAGAGGAATTAGCAATGTCAACAAACAATTTGAGAATAAGTTTAATGAAATAAGGTTGCAATACGAAAGTTTAATGAGGGAATACGAATGGAATGAATTGGTTTATAATTCGAAATTTTCTTTTGAGCCTGTCATTGGAGAAATATACCATTTGTACCGAGGTGAAGATGGAATAAACTTCTTGTCGTTGATTTCGCCTTTGGAATGGAATAAAGAACATATTGGTACTTTTCAACTGAACAGTGATAAAAAGTGGGTTGTAATACAATAATCAAATAAAATTTACATGCTAAAACACATCACTTCTGAAACCATCATGAAGATGGAAAAACAAAAGCGAGTTCACTTAATCAACAGTTTGGGTGGGTTTAAGAGTGTGGCTTTGGTTGGAACGGCCGATTTTGAAGGCAACGCTAACTTGGCTGTTTTTAGTTCGGTTTTTCACGTTGGAGCCAATCCGCCACTCATTGGTTTGATTTTCCGACCTGCACCTCCTGAGCGAAATACTTACAATAATATTATTAAAACTGGTTTTTACACACTCAATCATATTAATGAAACCATTTACAAACAAGCGCATCAAACTTCAGCTCGGTATGAAAAAGGCATTTCTGAATTTGAAATTACAGGTCTGAGTTCAGCTTATAAAGACCATTTCTTTGCGCCTTATGTAGCTGAAAGTAATGTGCAATTGGGAATTGAATTTAAAGAAAAAATAGATATTACAATCAACAACACAACTTTAATTATTGGTGAAATTAAACAAATCTATGTTCCGGGTAATTGTCTAACTAATGATGGTTTTATTGATTTAGAAAAAGCGAACACCATAACCTGTTCGGGTCTAGATAGTTATCACAAAACAGTACAATTAGACCGATTGAGTTATGCCAAACCCAACCAAGAAATTACGTCATTGCTAAAACATTGAATAAAAAAACAATCAATATTGTCTGGTTCAAACGTGATTTGCGTTTTGTAGATCATGAGCCTCTTTATTTGGCACAACAAGACGGCATTCCTGTGCTATTGCTTTATTTTTTTGAGCCATCGGTCATGTCTTATGACGATGCTGATGTACGTCATTGGCGCTTTATTTATGAGTCCATTCAAGAAATGCAAACGAAGCTAAAGACAGTTTCGGCACAAGTATATTTTTTTCACAACGAAGTGCAAGTTGTTTTTGAAGAACTTGTCAAAGTTTATGACATCAAAACTGTTTTTTCACACCAAGAAATTGGCAACAAACTCACTTTTGACCGCGATATTGCTATGCAGTCTTTTTTTGATGAGAATCAAATTCAATGGAAGCAATCGCAAATGCATGGTGTTATTCGAAGATTAAAAACCAGAAGCAATTGGGATAAGCGATGGGAACAAGTGATGCGCGATGTTCCTAAAATGATTGGCTTAAATCAATTTCAATTTGAAAATTTAGCTTCTGATTTATACACAAAATTAAAAAGCGATGAACTTCCAAAAGAAATTACAACCCGCAATGAAAACTTCCAACAAGGCGGCGAATATTGGGCATGGCGCTATTTGGATAGTTTTGTAAAAGAGCGGTATGTCAATTACAGCAAACACATATCCAAACCCAGTTTGAGTCGAAAAGGCTGTAGCCGATTGTCACCCTATTTAACGTATGGAAACATCAGTATGCGAATGGTGTATCAATATACTAATCAGCATTATGAAACGTCTAAAAATAAAAGAGCCATTCTGAACTTTGTGTCTCGTTTGCACTGGCATTGTCATTTCATTCAAAAATTTGAAGACGAATGCCGCATGGAATTTGAAAATGCAAATCGTGCTTATGATGGCTTGATAAAACCCAAAAATGAAACCTACATCAAAGCTTGGCAAGAAGGAAAAACGGGTGTTCCAATTGTGGATGCATGCATGCGATGTGTGGTAGCAACCGGTTATATTAATTTTAGAATGCGCGCTATGGTGGTGTCGTTTTTCACCTTCAATTTATGGCAAGATTGGCGCGAATTGCATTTTTTGGCACGTCAGTTTTTAGATTACGAACCCGGAATTCATTATCCACAATTGCAAATGCAGTCGGGAACTACAGGCATCAATACCATTCGCATTTACAATCCAATAAAAAATTCGGAAGAACACGACTCTGAGGGAATTTTCATCAAAAAATGGGTACCCGAATTGGCACAAATTCCTGCGGATTTTATTCACGAACCCTGGAAATTGAATACCATTGAACAACAATTTTATAACTGTGAGATTGGTAAAGATTATCCGTTTCCTATTGTAAATATTGAGAAAACACGAAAAAAGGCTAGCGATATTGTGTGGAGTTTTAGAAAGAACGATGATGTGAAAGAAGAAGGATTCAGAATCTTAAAAAAACACGTGAGTAATCCTAATAAACCCAAAAATGCGAGGAATAAAAAAACAAAACCTTCCCAGTAAAATTTGTGTCGTGTGCAATAAACCTTTCACATGGCGTAAGAAATGGGAAAAAGTATGGGAGGAAGTAAAATACTGTAGTGATAAATGCAGAATGAACAAATAATATGTCAAAAAAGATACGATTAATTCTCGGAGATCAATTAAATAGAAGTCATTCTTGGTTTAGAACGGTTGATGATTCGGTCACTTATGTGATGATGGAAATTCGTTCCGAAACTGATTATGCCCAACATCACATTCAAAAAATAGTCGGAATTTTTGCGGCTATGCGCACTTTTGCAGCCGAATTGCAATCCAATAAACATCAGTTGATATACTTTCATTTGAATGATAAAAACAACCTCCAATCATTTGATAAAAATATTCAAGAGCTTATTTCAAAATATCAGTTTACCCATTTTGAATACCAATTACCCGACGAATATCGGGTAGATGTTGTTTTGAAGGAACTTTGTAACGCCATTTCAATTTCAAGTGCTGTGGTAGATTCGGAGCATTTTTTTACCACAAGAAACGAATTGGGTGATTTCTTTTACGGCAAAAAAACGTTTTTGATGGAAAACTTTTATCGTGCTATGCGTAAGAAACACCATGTGTTAATGGAAGGCGATCAACCACTTACCGGGCAATGGAACTACGATAGCGATAACCGAAAAAAATTACCCAAAGAACATAAACCAATTACTCCTTTGGTTTTCAATAATGATGTTTCTCAAGTTTACGATGAAATATCAATAACAGATGTAAAAACCATTGGAACTATTGATGCTAAAAATTTTGTTTGGCCCATCAATAGAACACAATCTTTAGATTTATTAGACTTTTTTGCAATAGAATGTTTACCATTATTCGGAAGTTATCAAGATGCCATGTCTCCCAACGAATGGTCTATGTACCATTCTCGTATTTCTTTTTCAATGAATGTAAAAATGATTTCGCCTCAAGAGGTAATTGATCGATGCATTCTGGAATGGAAAAAACGTCCCAGAGAAATAGAATTTAATCAATTGGAAGGTTTTGTACGTCAAATAATTGGTTGGCGCGAATACATGCGAGGCATTTATTGGCATCAAATGCCCGATTATGCAAATTTGAATTTTTTCAACAATCAAGAAAAATTGCCCGATTGGTTTTGGACCGGAAAAACCAGAATGAATTGTTTGAAAGACGCCATCAATCAATCGTTGCATTACGGATATGCGCACCACATTCAGCGTTTGATGATTACCGGAAATTTTGCGCTTTTAGCTGGAGTACATCCCGATGAAGTAGACGCTTGGTATCTCGGTATATATATGGATGCCTTCGAATGGGTTGAAATTACCAACACGCGCGGTATGAGTCAGTTTGCCGATGGTGGTATTGTAGGAACCAAACCCTATGTGAGTTCGGCATCCTACATCGATAAAATGAGTCACTATTGTGGCAGTTGTTTTTATAAAAAAGCGTTGAAAACAGGAGACAAAGCGTGTCCGTTTAACAGTTTGTATTGGAATTTTTACGACAGAAATGAATCCAAATTAGCTTCCAATCCGCGCATCGGAATGATGTACAACGTTTGGCGAAAAATGAAACCCGAAGACAAAACAGCTTTATTACAACAAGCCAATTATTATTTAAAAAACATTAATGAATTATGAGAACTACAGTAGTTTGGTTTAAAACCGATTTACGATTGCACGATAACGAAACCCTCATCAAGGCAATTACACAAAGCGATTCCATTATTCAGGTGTATTGTTTTGATGAATCACAATTTGGCATAACCGATTTTGGTTTCCAAAAAACAGGCAGTTTTAGAGCGCAATTTTTGTTAGAATCGCTTCTCGATTTAGATAAAAATTTGAGAGCAATAGGTTCAGGATTAATCGTTGTAAAAGGGAAACCTGAAGTTGAAATTCCTAAGATTGTTCAACATTACAAAGCCACTAAAGTGTTTGCAAAACGTGAAGTGTCTTATGAAGAAAAACAAACTGAGGTTTTAGTTCAAGAAGCCTTATTCAAATTAAAATGTGAGTTGCAAACGTTCAGTACAAGTACCTTATATCATGCAGAAGATTTACCATTTTCAATAAAAGATATTCCGGATGTCTTTACTAATTTTAGAAAAAAAACAGAAAAAGATGCAGTGATTAGGCCTTCTTTTGAAGAACCACTTCAAATAAAATCACCTCAAATGGAACCAATCGTACTTCCAACATTGGAAGCATTAGGGTTACCATTTCAAGCTGTAGATTCTCGTGCAGCATTAGTTTTTAAAGGTGGCGAAACCGATGCCATTGCTCGATTGAATCATTACTTTTATGAAACCCAATGCATTTCAGAATACAAGGAAACCCGAAACGGTTTGGTTGGTGCCGATTATTCTTCTAAGTTTTCAGCTTGGTTGGCTTTGGGATGTATTTCGCCCAGATTTATCTATCAAGAATTGAAAAAATACGAACAAGAATTTGGAGCCAATGAATCTACGTATTGGTTGGTTTTCGAATTACTATGGCGCGATTATTTCCGATTTATGATGAAAAAATACAACGTCAAATTCTTCCAACAAGCGGGTATTCAAAATAAAGGAATCCCTGTAAACAAGCATAACGCACATCTATTGCAAGAATGGATTGATGGTAACACCGGACTTGATTTTGTAGATGCCAACATGCTGGAACTAAAACTTACTGGGTTTATGAGCAATCGTGGTCGTCAGAATGTAGCGAGTTTTTTATGTAATGATTTGAAACTCGATTGGCGTTATGGTGCTGCTTATTTTGAGCAGCAATTAATTGATTATGATGTATGTAGCAATTGGGGCAATTGGGCGTATCTGGCTGGAGTAGGGAATGACCCGAGAGGCAATCGTTATTTTAATATTGAGAAACAAGCTTCCGATTATGATAAAAATAAAATTTACAGGAATTTATGGCTAAAATCATAAAAAATATTATCAAACTCTGATTATATTTGCATAATTAATACTATTCTGATGGATACGATTTTCAACAATACTGAAGTTGCTTTTGCTTTAAAAAGTGATACCGAATTAGATAGAGCCTATTTTCTTTTCAAAATGATAGCAAGCGAGCCGTTAGTTCGCATTGGAACTGCCGTTACCAATTTTGCCTTAAAAGCACATTTGCCGGTTGACGGATTGATTCGAGCCACCGTTTTTGATCATTTTTGTGGTGGTGTAAACGAAATGGATTGTCTTTCAGTGGTAGATAAAATGTATACCAAAGGTGTTTCTTCGGTTTTAGATTATTCGGTGGAAGGAAAAGAAGAAGAAGAGCAGTTTGATGCAGCATTAAAAATGACGTTAAAAACCATTGAATTTGCTAAAGAACGTCAAGCGATTCCGTTTGCGGTATTCAAGCCAACAGGTGTCGGTCGTTTAGATTTATACGAAAAAGTAGGAGCAAAGCAACCACTTTCTGCCGACGAACAAATCGAATGGAACAAAGTGAGGGAACGTTTTGAAACCATCTGTAAAACAGCACATGATAAAGATGTTGCTTTATTAATTGATGCCGAAGAAAGTTGGATGCAAGATGCCGCCGATGATTTGGTAGAAGAAATGATGGTACAATACAATAAAGAAAAAGCCATTGTTTTCAATACTTTACAAATGTATCGTTGGGATCGATTGGATTATTTGAAAGGATTACACGAAAGAGCTAAAGCAAAAGGATTCCACATCGGAATGAAAATTGTTCGAGGCGCCTATATGGAAAAAGAGCACAAGCGCGCTGAAGAACGTGGTTATCCAACACCAATTTGCGCTTCTAAACAAGCCACAGATGACAACTACAATGCCGCAATTGATTACATGATGAAGCACATTGATGCTATGGCAATTTTTGCTGGAACGCACAATGAAGAAAGCTCGTATAAGTTGATGGAAATGTTATCTGATAACGGAATTTCTAAAAATGATAGCCGAATTTGGTTTGGTCAATTGTACGGAATGAGTGATAACATCAGTTATAATTTAGCTGATCATCAATACAACGTTGCCAAATATTTGCCTTTCGGACCTGTTAGAGATGTGATGCCATATTTAATTAGAAGAGCTGAAGAAAACACTTCGGTTGCTGGCCAAACCAGTAGAGAATTGAATTTACTGAAAGCCGAACGCCAACGAAGAAAGTTGAAATAATATTGAAATCCCGAGTTTTTAACTTGGGATTTTTTTTTACGATGGTTTTAAAGAATACGAATAAACGGTATAAGGGTAAATCCATTTTGCAGTATATTTAGAAACCAAACAAACCATCAATATTGGGAAAAACAACGTATACTCATTTGTAATGCCACAGACCAAAAATAAAGCAGTAAAAGGTGCGTGAATGCTCGCACTCAATAAAGCAGCCATTCCGATGATGATAAAATTAATTGGAATCACATTGGCATGAAAAAAGGTATTTACAAATGTAGCTACAAAAAAACCTAGAAAAGCACCAATGACAATGCTTGGAGCAAACACACCACCATCGCCACCAGAAGCTAATGTTACCGAAGTTAAAAGAGGTTTTAGGATTAGAATCCCAATTATTGAAATAAAAAATGTGATGGTAAACGTTGTATTTGGATGAGCAACAATTTCTTTTATTCCGTGATAACTATCTCCGTAAAGTCTCGGAAAAAAACGTATGGTTATCCCAAGAATTACTGCAGCAATGCCAATTCTATAAAATGCGTTTTTAATTTTAGAGAATTTATTTTTGAAGAACAAGACACTTTTTGTAAGTAAAACAGAATTTGCTCCAGCGAAGATTCCTAAAAGAATGAAATAGGGAATAGCATATGCATGCCAAGTGGTGATTGAAATTGAAAATAAAGTGGGTTCGTCTAGTAAAAAAGTTAAACCCGAAGCTACTGAAACAGCAATAATAGTGGTTAGTAAAAATATTTGGTTGATTTTCCTTGAAATAACTTCCAAAGCAAATAATATTCCGGCCATTGGACTGCAAAACAAAGCGGTAATTCCGGCGGCAACTCCAGCACATATGAACTCGGTTTTGTATTGGTTTAAAAAACCACTTTTTTGCTGTGCCACCGATCCAATGGTAGCAGAAGCAACAACGGTAGAAACTTCTATTCCGGTAGAGCCACCAAAAATAACGGTTAATAATCCGTTTATAAAATGAGATGGAATTTTATATAAAGGTAATTTTTTAGAAGATGAAAGGCTCTCAAAAATTTCTTTAATTCCTTTATTCTCTTTGTTTTTGAATACATATTTTCTCAAAAAATATAGTATGGTCAATCCGAATAACGGAAATAGAAAATAATAAATCACATTTGAATTAGTCTTTAAAAATAGAATAGATTCGTAATGTTCTGTAATTCGTTTTAAACAAATGGCAAGAAAAGAAGCCAAAAATCCAATCAATAGAGAAGCAATAACTATTTTTTTTAAAACGCTAAATTGATTTTTGTAGGTATTGATAAACTGCATTACAATTGATTTAATTACAAATTTAACCAAACCAAATGGTAGAATAGCGATTTACCTCTATTTTAGGATTACTTTAAGACAAGTCTTAATACTCACTAAATTGCAAATTACTTAGATTTTTATAAATACCATTTTCTATTTCAAGAAGCTCTTTATGCGTGCCGCTTTCGGCAATTTTTCCATCGTTTAATACTAAAATAGCATCGGCACTTCTAATGGTAGACAGTCGGTGTGCAATAATGATACTTGTTCTTCCTTGCATTAAGTTTTCTAGAGCTTCTTGCACTAATTTTTCACTTTCACTGTCTAATGAAGAAGTAGCTTCGTCTAAAATCAAAATACTTGGATTTTTCAATAAGGCTCGTGCAATAGCAATACGTTGGCGTTGACCGCCTGATAATTTGATGCCGCGCTCACCAACCAAAGTATCAAATTTTTCAGGAAAACCGTTAACAAAATCCAAAGCATTGGCTTGTTTAGCGGCAGTCAGAATTTCTTCTTCGGTAGCGTTTGGTTTTCCATAAGCAATATTTTCACGAATGCTTCCGCCAAATAAAATCACATCTTGCGGAACAATACTCATATTACCACGAAGGTTTTCCAAATCATAATCGTAGATGTTTTTGTCATCAATTAAAATGTGTCCACCATCAATATCATAAAAACGCAATAGGAGTGAAGATATGGTTGATTTACCAGCACCACTCGGACCCACAAGGGCAATTTTTTGACCAAAGTTTGCCGAAAAGTTCACATCTTTTAGAACCTGAATTTCTGGTCGTGATGGATAAGCAAAAGATACATTTTTAAAAGACACATTTCCTTTTATTTTTTCGACAGAATGATTTTGTGTTGCGATAATTTTTTCTGGAGTTTCATCTAATAGTTCAAAAACACGTTCGGTTGCACCCACAGCTTTCTGAATTTGAGCATACAATTCGGCGATACCACCAAAAGAAGCTCCGATAAAAGTAGAGTATAATACAAAGGATATTAATTCTCCAACGCCTTTAATTTCCCCACTAATACACAAACTCACACCATACCAAACCACTGCAACGATAGCACCAAACAAACAAAAAATAATGAACGAGGCAAAATACCCTCGGTATTGTCCGCCTTTAATTGCGAGTTTAACCACATCGTTAATTTTGCCTTTATAACGCGCAATTTCATACCATTCGTTGGCAAAGGCCTTAACGTTGGTAATGCCTTGTAATGTTTCTTCGACAATGACTTGACTCTCGGCTACTTGATCTTGAACGTTTTTAGAAAATTTTCTAATAAATCGACCAAAGATTACCGCGGCAACTGCCACAACAGGCACAATGCAAAGCATCATTAAGGTTAGTTTTAAACTGATAGTTGCTAGAAAAATAATACCACCAATGATCAAAATAAACTGACGTAAAAATTCAGCAATAGTTGTTGTTAATGTATCTTGTATTTGAGTAATATCAGAACTGATGCGACTGTTCAATTCGCCTACACGTTTTTGCGAAAAGAATGTCATTGGTAGCTTTATCAAATTGCTGTATAATGAAATACGAATGTTGGCTAAGGTATTTTCGGTAAAATTGATAAACAGGGATAACCTAAAAAAGGAAAAGAACGATTGTAACAATAAAATTCCCATTAACCCGATAGCAATATTTTTAGCTTTGACTAAATCTTTAGCATTCACACAATCCACCAACATTCCCAATAATTTTGGAAAGGCTAGGGCAGTGCCACCAGTTAATAAAAGAAAAACCAAACCCAAATAGAATTTCCATTTGTGGTTGTTAGCATATTTGAATATGACAAGTGCTTTACTTAAAGTACTTGCATTGAGTTTTGCTTTAGGTAAATCATTTTCTTGAAATCGAGCCATTTGTTTAAATTTTAACAAAAGTAAGTATTATCCAAAATGAAATTTTGTATACAAATGATAAAGTTTTGTGAAAAAAAATCCGCTTTGCTTTCACAAAACGGATTTTCATTTAGTTAGATACACTCTTTCTACTTTGAAAAATAGCTACATTCTCTTTTTAACTTTGACAACATAAGAACAGATAGGATTAGAGCCCAAATTAATGTGCACATCAAAGGTACCAAGTTTAGTAAAAGAATAGGTAATTTGTGTCTCATCATTTTTTAAGAATTCTATTTTAGGTTTTATGTATTCAACGCTAGATCCATAATTGATTTGCAGAAAAATAGCTTTAATATCATTGCCTTTTAAATCTTTTATGATGAATGAAGTATCTCTATTTCGCTCAACTTCTATATGCATCTTAGATGGTGCTATTGGAATAATTCCGAAATTATATGCATTATCGTAAATTATTGGGTTTTCTAAAAAATCAGAAAATAATGTTTTTTCATCTTTTAAAAGCCATATTTCATCTATAGGAAAATGATCTTTTGCGAACAATTCAGGATCTGCTAAAAAATACCCGTCACTATATTTAAATTCAAACCTATAGGAATCTAAATTGTAAGCCCCACTGGACCATGTGGCATCACACAAATACCATTTATTGTTGAGTTGAACTGCGTTCCACGAGTGATTAGGTAATTTATATTCTGATGTTAATGAGCTTTCATTTCGCCCAAAACCATTTATTATTTCACATTTAAGATTTGCCAAATTGGCAATTTTTTTCACTAAATAAGCATAACCAGTGCAAACTGTTTCTTTTTCTTTTAACAATTTTTTAAAAACTTGATTACTAAAAGTTTCATTCCATTTGTTTAGTTTTAAACTATCATTTTGATATTTAATTCTTTTGGTACTATTTTTTAGATAACTATCATGATCCGCTTTGATATTGGTACATACCCAAGTATAAATAGCTCTAAATTTTTCAACATCAGTAGTCAGATTATGAGTCAGATTATATGTAAGTTCAGGTAAATTGGACAAATCATTACCTTTATAATTGTAAGCTATATTATCAGCATTTTTAAAATCAGCATTTTTAAAATCTGAAATTTGTGCCTCAACATTTAATTGACTAAATAGCGTAATAACCCCTAAAATCCACTTAATCATTTGTAAATAAAGATTTTATTTTTTGAAGAATGGTTCGTTTAGATTTATAAACTTTATTTGTAGTTACTGCGCCCATCATAACCATTTGACTATTATCGAGCTTAACATCATAACTCATTGATATAGAATTGTTTTCGGTTGAAATTTTAATTTCTTGATCTTTGTAACCAATGTAAGTCACCAATAGTAAGTCACCAGTTTCTAATTGTTTTGGAAAAGTAAATTTCCCATCAAAATCAGTTTGTGTACCTATATTGTATTTTTTTGAATAAACTGTAGCTCCTGGTAATGGTCCTATTTTATCAGAAACAATTCCATTAACTGTAATTTTTTTATTTGAATCCACCGAATTTGAATCTTGCTTCGTAACATCATTTTCTAGTTTTATGGTTTCCTTTAAATTAGTTCTATCTTGTGAATAAACATTAGTTAGAGATAAAAGTGATATTAGAGAAAGGCTAAAAATACTTGAAACGAAAGCAGATGACTTCGTTCCATTTGATGAAAGATTTTGATTAGAAAAATTCTTTAATTGGGAATCAAGAAATAATCCACAGGTCTTACTTTTTTTAATGCTAAAGTATTCAATAATTTCTTGGTCTTTCATCTTAGTAAAATCTATAACGTTTTTTTTACATGAATTACAGAAACCACCTTCAACAGTTTTTTTAAAGGTTTTAAAATTCTCAGAGCATGGTTTATCAATTTGAATATGAATTTTTTCCATTTTGTAGTATTTAGTTTCTTAAGTAGAGGTATTTTTTTCTAGAAAGGTTGGGATTGGTTAAAAATAAATAATTTTTGGTAATCAAATAATTTATGTATTAACTCTTTTTATAAATAAAAATCCGCTTTGCTTTCACAAAACGGATCTTCATTTATTTAGAAACTACTTATTTCTTTTTGGTTTCGTCTTTGTCATTTTTGGTGTCCATCATTTCCATGAGTTTCATACCTAATAATCCACTAATGCCGCCTTCAGAACCATTTGCTCCCGAGATTAAAATATCTGGAATTACTTTAATGTTTCCTTTACCAATTTCCTCAGTGATTTTGTATTTAGTAAAGTTATCACCACCCATTGCAGATACTTGTAATTGATATGCTTCTGCTGTTGATTTACCAATTGCCATGATTTTCTCCGCTTCAGCCAAACCAGTTTTAGAAATTTTCTCCGCTTCGGCACTAGCATTCAATTTGGTAGCTTCTGCTTGTGCACCAGCTCTTGCTTTAGTTGCTTCTGCTTCTGCATTCGCTCTCATTTTGGTAGCTTCCGCTTCTGCGTTAACATTCAGTTTCAAACTAGTAGCATCACCTTCTGCTTTTTTAACGGTAGCATCGGCAGTACGTTGTGCAATTTCCACACTTTGAGAAGCACGAACAATCTCTTTTTGCATATCCGCAATAGCCGTTTCTTTTTCCATACCTTGACGTTGTTCTTGCGCCATTTTTTGGGTTTGATACGTTTTTTGCTCTTCTTCGGCAATTTTTCTATCGGTCAATGTTTTCATCAATGAATCGGGTGGAACAATGTCACCAATTAAAGTATCTACAGCATTCACATTGTATTCATCTAAAACCACTTTAATATGATTTCGAGCCGATTCTTGTCTTTCTTTACGAGTACTTAAGAATGAAATCACATCACTTTCTTGCGCCGAGTTTCTAAAGTAGTTACCAATAGTAGGCTCCAATACTTGAGAAACTAAGTTGGTCATGCTACCAAAACGTGCAATTACTTTTGGTGCTTCGTTAGCAGGCACGTGAATAATCTGAGAAACGTCCAAATTGAATGGGAAACCATCTCTTGAACGTACCGTAATGGTCGACAAATTATGGTCTAAGTTGTGCGATTCACTTCTGGCATCTGCCCAGTTCAATACCAAGTTGGTGGTTGGAACAGGCTCTAATTTGGTTGTGTATTTGTTTAATGCATATTTACCTGGACCTAGTGGCTCCATCCAAACACCACGTTGTCCTTTAGATACAATGTTTCCGTGTTTAAAATGCTCACCAGTAACGTCTTGTCCGTCTTCACCTATATAAGAAATCACAACGCCTACATACCCAATTGGCACATCCGTCATCGGAATTTGCTCAATTTGCGTAGCCCAAGAATTGATGTAATACGAACCAGCTAACATTACTTGGGGTTGCAATCCACGATTTCCACCAGCTTCTAAAAATTTATCAAAATCTTGAAAGTTGTTATGATTTTCAACATTTTTACCGGCAATTTGCCCTTGCGGAATAGGTTCACCATCTAAGGCAGTAACGATTCCCACCATATTTTCAAAAATTTTGATTTGATCGGCCATTACGATTTCAAACAAAAATGTATTGATACGATACGAACCTGTTGTGATAAATGCGGTTTGACGCCCTTTTTGTCCGCCATTATTTAAAAATGCTGAAGCATCTTGAAAATTATCGCTATCGACTTTACGCGCTAAAATTCTACCTGTTGGGATTTCTTTCCCATCTTTACTCAATACCAATCCGATTTTCCCTTCTGGAATGATAGTAAATGAGGTCATATCAACGGCATATTGCCATATCCATTTTCCCCAATATAAACCCGGAGCTAGGGTTTGCGCTTGATAACCCGCTTCACCTTTGGTGGCAATAATTCGACCATCAGGCAACGATTTGTCGGCTCCAAAAAGCACGAATTTTTTGGTCACTAAACCAATTTTATCTTCAGGAACGATAACCATTCCGAAGAAAACTCTAAGAACAAATTTGTAAAGAACAATGGATAAAACAATTAAGAATACCCACCAATACGTAAAAATTGATGTCATGTTATAGTAATTAAGGTTTATTTATTGTGTTTTTGATTTTAAAAAGAGTCTATGGAAAATAGTGTAAATTCACTTATATAGTACTCGGAATTCAAATTACATTTTGAATCACATTTTGAAGTTACAACACCTTTGTGTCATTTTAGAATAGGATTACATTTTAAAATCTCTAATTATACGATATACTTGTTAAAAGGTTACAAACAAAAGCGTAAATATTTTTATTCTCTTTTGTAATTAATTGATTATTATAAAAATAAAGCATAAAAAAAACTTCAAGTTTCCTTGAAGTTTATATTGAATAGCTTAAAATTAAATTTATTCTGATTCGTCCATCGTGTGATATACGTTCATTACGTCATCGTCTTCCTCAATTTTTTCGATAAGTTTTTCTACATCGGCAATTTCAGCAGCCGTTAATTTTTTGGTAACTTGTGGGATTCGTTCAAATCCAGAAGACAAAATTTCGATGCCACGGTTTTCTAATTCTTTTTGAATCGCACCAAAACTTCCAAAAGGAGCATAGATTAGAATGCCGTCTTCGTCTGCAAAAATTTCTTCTGCACCAAAATCAATGAATTCCAATTCCATTTCTTCAATATCCACATTGTTGTTTGGTATTCTGAAGTTACAGGTATGATCAAACATAAATTCAACCGAACCTTGTGTTCCCATTGTTCCATTGCATTTGTTGAAGTAACTTCTAATATTAGCAACAGTTCGGTTATTATTATCGGTAGCAGTTTCGATTAAAAGTGCAATTCCGTGTGGTGCATAGCCTTCAAAAAGTTGCTCTTTGTAGTTGGCTGTATCTTTATCAGTTGCTTTTTTAATGGCGCGTTCTACGTTTTCTTTGGGCATGTTTGCAGCCTTGGCATTTTGCATAACTGCTCTCAAACGTGAGTTGGCTTCTGGGTTTGGTCCACCTTCTTTAACCGCCATTACAATATCTTTTCCAATACGAGTAAACGCTTTGGCCATTGCCGACCAACGTTTCATTTTTCTACCTTTTCTAAATTCGAATGCTCTTCCCATTTCTTTTATCTATTTCAATATTCAACATTCACAATTGAACGTTCAACATTTTAAAAATTATTTACTAACTATTTTCAGTGTGCAAAAATAAGCTATAATTCTATTTTTACAAATCTTATGTGGTCAAAATTAATTTTCAGGAACATGACTTGAGATAAAAAGATTACCCGTTTCATTCCAAGTAGTTACAGCGTTACTTTTTTCTTGAAAATTTGCATTGTTGGCTTTATTGTACTTGTCAATTTCTTTGTTGACTTGCTTTACCATTTCGTTATAATTATCTACTTCTTCCTTGGTTCTATTGGCTTGAGATTTAGTTTCAATACTTTTCTTAGCATTTTCAAATTTGTCGTTGAACATTAAAAAAGCGACTAGTTTAGGAACATAGTCTTGAGCTTCTTTTTTGTAGTATTCCAATACTTTTTTGGTGGCATCCAAAATTGAAGCATCGTTGTTGTATGGCGCTATGGTTTTTAATTTTTCCAATCCTTCATCGGCATATTGAATTAAGGTATTGGCATTTTGCTGAATCTCACCTAAATCTTTCTTTTCAATGGCTTTTGATAAATTTCCATCGGTAAAGTTGGCTTTGAAAAAAATTAAATATAAAGCGGTATGATAATCAAATACTTCATTAGAAATTTTCATTTTCTTACTCAACTCTGAATCTTCATTGGAAACTTTGATGTTGTATTTTTGAGCAAAAGTGTTGAATGCTGCGGTTGCTTTTGCATTTTCTGAATCCAATTTTTCATTGATTAAATCTCGAGCCAATAAATAGGCTTCCATACCATCATACGATTGTTCTGCAACCTCTTGCATATTGATGATTTTATCGTATTCTTCATTCAGATTCTTTTTGCAAATGTCAAAATACTGTAAGACTTGGTTTTTATATTCGACATCGCCTTTGTAACCTTCTTTTAAAGCAGCAATTTTCACAATCGAAGCCTCAATACTTTTAACCAATTGTTTGCGAGTGACATCTATTCTTCGCGCACTTTTAGAATGGGCTACCGCTTGAGTATATTTCCAAGTGCTTTTGGAAATGATTCCTTGCTCTTTATTGATAAATGTCAAATAGTCTACTGGTGTTTTAAATTCTTGGGCTACTAATTGCAATTGCGTTACTAGTAGTAAAATAAATACGACTTTTAATTTCATGGTTTATTGTTTTAAATCGTTGATAATATTGACTGCTTCTATAATATGAAGGTTACTTTTAATGGCTTTAATTTTTTCTTTGTTGTTGGTTTTTACATAGTCGTCAAATTGCTGGTATTCAACATCTGTTGAATTGCGTTCAACCGTTATGGGAAATTCGGTTTCGTTTACGGCTTCAATTTCTTTCCAAATGCTATTGATTCTGTATACTTCATCAAATACTTTTGAAAACTGTAGCGGAATAGTTGGCAAAACAGTGTCGTATAACGCATTAATTCGGTTGTCCAAATCCTGAAGCTTTTTTGCATCTACACTTTCCGAAATGCGCTTTTTACTCCATTCAATAGCTTTCTGATTGTTATTTACAACTTTAGTATACCGCAGTGTTGATGTAATGGTACCGTTTTCTAAGGCAGTGGGTTGGCTGCTTTCTCGCGGCATCTGTTTGTCAAATAGTGTCGGGATAAACACATCGGGAGTAATACCTGTTTTTTGATTGCTTTTTCCGGTAATTCTATAAAATTTTTCAAGCGTAAGTTTTACAAATTCAGTAGGGTTTTTATCTTCCGATAGTGGCAAAATTTGTTGCATCGATGCCTTTCCATGCGATTGATTACCCACAATAACCGCACGATTATAATCTTGCATAGCATTGGTGAAAAACTCACTCGCCGAGGCTGAAAAACCATTGATCAGGACTACTAATGGTCCCGAATACAACATACCACGATTCAAGTCTTTTAGGATTTCTTTTTTGCCTTCACGATCGTTCATAATGGCTACTGGACCAATATCAATAAATTGTCCGGTTAATTTTATGGCTTCATCCATAGAACCACCACCGTTATTTTCCAAATCAATAATCAATCCGTCAATATGATCTTCTTGAAGTTTATAAACTTCTTTAGCCACGTCATCACTCACGTTGGTTTTTCCATTTTCGAAAGTGGCATAAAAACTCGGAATTTTAATATAACCCGTTTTTTTACCGTCTTTTTCCAAGATATAACTGTATACATTATTGTCATAATCTTTCATTATTTTCTTTTCCAGACTAACGCTGTACGTTTCTCCTGTTTTTTTCTTCAAAGTAAAATCGGCATTTTTATAATCAGAGGAATTGATGATTTTTGAAACGTTGTCCATCGACGAACAGGTAATGTTGTATTCTTCGTTTTTGGCTTTAATTTTAAGTAACAAATCACCAGCGTCAATTTTTTCGGTAAAATAAGCCGAACTGCCGGGCACCACATCATCAACGGTTACTTCACTTTTATCATTAATAGATAAAAACAGTCCGAAGGTTAAATTGTCGGCACTAACTTGTGATAGAAAATTTGATTTTTCAGTATCAGTGAAATATTCGGTATGCGGATCAAAATACGAGCAAAATACCGAAAAGAATTTGGTGTTAAAATCTTTTCGTGATAATCGGTAACTTGATGTTTTACATTCATATGAGTCGAATATTTTTACTTTTGATTGGGCGGCTATCGAATTGAAATTAACCGTAAGCGAATCTTTATTTTTGCTCGTTTCCGCTACCTCTTTTAAAATATCAAAAAGCAGTCGTTTTCGGTAAGCCGTTTTCATTTCTTTTTCATCTTTAGAATAGGGAAACGCTTTTTTAGAAAAATGCATGACTTCGGTGCTGCTTAGCGGAAAAGGCTCTTTTTTGATGGTAGCAATAACTTTTTCGTAGCGATCAATACTTTTGTTATAAGCTTGCCACAATTCGTCTAAGAAACTACAATTATTAGTTTTAAGATAATTGTCAATTTGATATTGGTGCTTTTTTAAAACCGTGATTTCGGGTTCAAGAAATAAATTATTGTCGTCGTCCAATTGGCTTAAAAAAGTCTTGAAAACATACACCGAAAGACTGTCGTCAACCGGTTTGGGTTGGTAGTGTTTCTCTTGAATTAAAGCATTGATTTTTGTTAGCGTTTCACACGGATTCTTTTCGCTTTGCGCAAAAATAACTACTGGTAGCAACAATAAAAACAAGAGTATTTTTTTCAATTCTTTCTGTTTAAAAAACAACAGCACTTTTAGGTGTAAACCAAACCATAAAAGTGCTGCTATTTTGTGAGGAAATTATTTTTTGTAAAACGGCATTTTCACCACTTTAGCCGCAACATTGTTGTTTCTAATTTTGATAAAAATGTCGCTATCAACAGCAGCAAAATCGGTTTTTACATAGCCCATTCCAATACCTTTACCCAATGAAGGCGCCATAGTCCCGGAAGTTACAATTCCAATGGTATTGCCATTAGCATCTACAATTTCATAATCGTGACGTGGAATACCTCTTTCAATCAATTCAAAACCCACTAATTTCTTAGTCACTCCGGCTTCTTTTTGTGCTTTTAAATTAGCTGAATTGGTAAATTCTTTGTCAAATTTGGTAATCCAACCCAAACCAGCTTCTAGTGGTGAAGTCGTATCATTAATATCGTTACCATACAAACAGAATCCCATTTCCAAACGTAAGGTGTCGCGAGCCGCTAAACCAATAGGTTTGATTCCGAAGGCAGCTCCAGCTTCAAATATTTTATTCCAAATCGCTTCAGCATCTTCGTTTTTAAAATAAATCTCAAATCCACCCGAACCGGTGTATCCTGTAGCCGAAACGGTAACATCAGATAATCCTGCAAAATCACCAATTTGAAACGAATAATACGGCATGTTGGCTAAATCAATCGAAGTCAACGATTGCATGGCAGCTGCTGCTTTCGGACCTTGAATCGCCAATAACGAATAATCATCTGAAGCATTAATCATTTCCACACCCAAATCGTTGTGCGCCGAAATCCAATTCCAATCTTTTTCAATGTTAGAAGCATTGACCACCAACATATAGTGGTTGTCCGCAATTTTATACACAATCAAATCGTCTACAATGCCGCCGTCGTTGTTAGGCAAACACGAATATTGCGCTTTACCGTCAACCAATTTAGAAGCATCGTTAGACGTCACTTTTTGTATCAAAGCCAAAGCATTTTCACCTTTCAAAAAGAATTCACCCATGTGCGAAACATCAAAAACTCCTACACCGTTTCTCACGGTTTCGTGTTCTGCATTTACTCCTTCGTATTGTACAGGCATATTATAGCCGGCAAACGGTACCATTTTGGCTCCTAATTTTTCGTGAACGTGCGTTAAAGCTGTATTTTTCATTATAATGTATGTTAGTTTGTTCGAGTGGCTAAAGTAACTAAAAATAATAAATCTTGAAACATTTATTTCAGTAGCTTTTTCCAGCTATTCACTGCAAGTTTGCTTGGAAATCTTGGTCTTTCTAAGGCCAAAAAAGAGCTTCTTTAGTCGCTTTTTTAGGCCAAGAAATCCTCAAGATTTCCGGTACAAAGCTTTTCGTTACTATCTGGGCTAGGGCATCGTATTTTATAGCAATTACTGATTTTTAAATGGTATTTTTTCGTAACTTTATAAGAAAACAATCATGCTTTTACATCAAGTAGTTACGCCAACGTTCATACAGCAGATTCTCAAACCAATTGCTGTCGATACCCACAAGGGTTTACAAGGTCATGCCTTACTCGTAGGCGGAAGTTATGGCAAAATGGGTTCGGTGTGCTTGTCGAGCAAAGCCGCTTTAAAAAGTGGTTGTGGCTTGGTTACAGCGTACATTCCCAAATGTGGATATACTATTTTACAAAGCGCCTTTCCCGAAGCGATGGTCATCACCGACGATTCCGAGGAATTCATCCAACAAATAGCATTTGATATTAAGCCCAACGCTATCGGAATAGGAATGGGGTTAGGGCAAGCCCAAGAAACGCAATTCGGATTTCATAATTTTTTAAAAATAAACGAAGCTCCATTGGTAATCGATGCCGATGCTATCAATATTTTATCAAACAATAAAGAATGGTTGTATTTGTTGCCTAAGCATGCCATTTTAACGCCACACCCAAAAGAACTAGAACGCCTAATTGGCACTTGGCAATCGGAAGCCGAGATGTTGGATAAAGTGGTGCAATTATCTTTGAAACACGACGTGATTGTTGTGGTAAAAGGAGCACCTACCAAAATTGTTCATGGCACATTTGTTTATGAAAACACCACAGGCAATCCAGCATTAGCAACTGCAGGTAGCGGCGATGTGCTTACGGGAATTATCACCAGTTTGGTAGCCCAAGGCTATGAACCCATCCATGCGGCTATTTTGGGCGTTTACCTACACGGTTTAACAGCAGATATTGCATTACCTGAAACGGGTTATCAGTCGTTTATTGCTAGCGATATCATTGCGTATTTGGGAAAAGCATTTGTAAGCTTTACTAGTTGAAAATGTTGTTATATGAATATCAGGATTAACGTCAGTAGGAGTCCGCCTAATGCAAAATACATCCCTTTTTTAAAGACTTCGGTTTTGGGTAAAAACATCCAAAAGGCAGAAATCACAAAAAACAACAACGATAAGGAAAAGAATATGTTTAAAAAGAACAAAGGTTCTCTAGTTGATGCTTTGTGCAATCGGGTCATTTTTTCAAGAATAAATGGCAATTCTTTCGATTGGTATTGCGCTATTCCTGTTTTTGTATTGAAAGTTCCTTCTTTAAAATAAAGAATGCCATTGTCTTCTTTTTGAACTTTCAATTCTCTAATGTGCAACGCCTTGCCTAAATCTTTAGGGTTAAAGTCGGGTGGTAATGTTTTCTCAATTTGTTGTTCTGATTTTAAAAAATCGGTGTCTCTCAAAATTAGAAGTAATCCACTGATAGAATACACTGCCATAATTCCCACTAGGAAAAAGCCTAAATATCGATGGTACATACGCATTTTTGCGTTTACATTGTTTTTGCTCATACTGTTTTGAATAAAAGGTTTAGATTAATGTTTTAACACTGAATATTAGTCGTTAAGTTTAATGTGACTTTTTTTTTAAAAATTATTTTATCAAATAACGCTTTAAATCGTCATAAGTTTTAATTTTAATGCTCACTTTCTCTTTTCCTAGAACACTCTCAATTTGATTAGGAATCGGCAATTGAAGATTTAAAACAGGTTCCACCACATCTATAAACTTAATCGGATGTGCTGTTTCTAAAAAGACACCAATGCTATCCGAATGATTTTGTAATTCCTTTTTCAATCCCAAATACCCAACAGCACCATGTGGCTCAGCAATATATCCTGAGTTGGTAAAAATATTTTTCATGGTAAACTTAGTTTCTTCATCAGTGTAGGTATAAGACGAAAAGTCTTTGCTAAATTCGTTCAGATTGTTGTGGTACATTTCTTGAATGCGCACAAAATTACTTGGATTACCTACGTCCATAGCATTGGAAATGGTCGCTATTGATGGTTTGGGAGCATAAATTCCATTTTTTAAAAATTGCGGAACGATATCATTGGCATTCGTAGCAGCTACAAAATGGGTAATAGGTAACCCAAGTTTTTTAGCTAATATCCCGGCACAAATATTTCCGAAATTCCCACTTGGACAAGAAACAATCAAAGGTTTGTTGTGTTTCTTTAGCTGTTGATAGGCAAAGAAGAAATAAAACATTTGTGGTAGCCAACGCGCAATGTTAATCGAATTGGCTGAGGTTAGATTTTTATTCTCTAAATCAGTATCCAAAAACGCTTTTTTTACCATATCTTGGCAATCGTCAAAAACACCATCGACTTCAAGTGCGGTAATGTTTTGCCCTAAAGTGGTTAGCTGACGTTCTTGGATATCACTCACTTTTCCAGAAGGGTAGAGAATGACTACTTCAACACCTTTAACTCCTAAAAAGCCACTTGCAACAGCACCGCCAGTATCTCCGGATGTAGCGACCAAAACAGTAACTTTTTTATCGTCATTGCGATTGAAATAGCCTAGACAGCGCGACATGAATCGGGCACCAACATCTTTGAAAGCCATGGTTGGGCCATGATACAGTTCTAAGGAATACACATTTTCTTCAACCGCCACACATGGAAATTTAAAGCACAAAGTCTCTTTAATGATTTGTTTCAATTCCGCTTCCGGAATTTCATTACCCACAAATTGCTGAATCACATGATAAGCAATTTCTTCCTGTGATACGGTTTCAATACGATCAAAAAATGATTGAGATAAAGGAGTAATGGATGAAGGAAAATACAATCCTTTATCGGGCGCTAAACCTTGTATGACGGCTTCTTGAAAGGAAACATGATGGTTTTTATTGTTTAAACTGTAATACTTCATTTTTCATAAAATTTCATGATGATTTCATTTGGTAAAATCTGTGAAATCGGTGTTTGTTTCTATATTATTTTTACTCCTTCCGGATTTATTTTTGAGATGTGCATATCAAATGGAATTCCAATATTTTGATAACTTTCACTCATTGCAAAAGCTACTTTTTCGGCTTTCTCTTGTCCTTTGCACAAAGCAAAAATCGAAGGCCCAGCACCCGAAATTCCGGCACCTAAGGCTCCGTTATGTAGGGCTACAAATTTAGTAGTATCAAAACCAGGAATTAAATTTTTGCGCAACGGTTCTACTATTTCATCATGAAGCGATCGTCCAATCAATTCATAATCGTTGGTGTATAATCCAGCAATTAATCCACCTACATTTCCCCATTGTGTAATGGCAGATTTAAGCGGAATCATCGGTTCTAAAACGGCACGAGCATCGGCTGTTTTTACTTCAATTTTTGGGTGAAGCACTACAGCATAAAGTTCACTCGGTGAGTTAATTCGTATTACATCCAAAGGATTATAACCTCTCACTAAAGTAAACCCACCCAATAGGCAAGGCGCTACATTGTCGGCGTGTTCAGAACCACTGGCTAACGCTTCACCTTTCATGGCAAAATCGACTAACTCTTTCCGTGAAAAAGGCTTGTCTAATAGTTCATTAATTCCGAAAACTGCTCCTGCGGCACTTGCAGAAGAACTTCCTATACCACTTCCAGCTTTAATCTTTTTGTGGATTTCAATTTCAAATCCGAATGCAGGATTTACAGCATTAACCATAGTTAAAGCTGCCACTCCAGCTACATTTTTTTCGGTTTCCATGGGTAAATCTGCGCCAGTTATTTTAGTAATTCGAATGCCTTTTTCAGCCGATTTTCGAATGATCATTTCGTCTCCGATAGTTTCAAGGCACAAGCCCAATACGTCAAATCCGCAAGATAGATTAGCGATAGTGGCAGGGCAGAATAGTTTTATTTCGTTCATTTTTTAGTTTATGAGGTTCTAAGTACCTGAGGTTCTGAGATGCTAAGTTTTTTAGTTTAGTTTTGTCTTAGAACCTTAGGAACTTAGATACTTAGTGACTTATTTTACACATTTCCAATTCGAATAACATCGGCAAAAATACCCGATGCAGTAACCGCAGCACCAGCACCAGCACCTTTGATGATTAGCGGTTGGTCGATGTATCTATCGGTATAAAATTCAACAATATTGTCTTTTCCTTCAAGGTTGTAAAACGGACTTTCTTTCGGAATGAATTGCAATCCGACACTGGCTTTTCCATTGTCAAACGAAGCTACAAATTTTAATCGAGCATCTTTCGATTGGGCTTCAGCCAATAATTTTTCAAAGTGAGCAGCATGTTTTATTAACGACTTGAAAAAATCGTCGTTATTGGTCGTTTCCATACATTCTTTTGGAAGAAACGAATTGTTTTCAATAGCTTCCATTTCCATAGCATAGCCACTTTCACGAATCAGAATTAAGATCTTTCTAGCCACGTCTACACCACTTAAATCAATTTTTGGGTCAGGCTCTGTAAATCCTTGCACACCAGCTTCTTTTACTACATCGTGAAAATTATAAGAATCACTAAAATTATTAAAAATAAAGTTCAAACTTCCCGATAAAACAGCATTGATACGATTGACTTTATCACCTGATGCGATGAGGTGTTTCAAGGTATCGATAATAGGTAACCCAGCTCCAACATTGGTTTCGAATAAGAACGGTGCGTTGTATTTTCGAGATAATGATTTTAAATTTTTATAATTATCGTATTGCGATGAACAGGCAATTTTGTTGCAGGTTACTACGGCAATATTTTGTTTTAAAAACTGGTCGTAAATCGAAGCAATATCGTAATTGGCGGTAATATCTACAAAAATACTGTTGCGTAAGTTGAGTGCTTTAGTTTTAGAAATGAATTCGGGAACACTAGCGGTTGCACCATTTTCGAGAGCAGATTTCCAGTCTTTTAAGTTGATTCCGTCTTCATCGAAAACCATTTTTCGTGAATTGGATAAAGCGATAACACGTAGATTAATTTTTAGATTTTCTTTCAAGAATTTCTTTTGTTGGTGGATTTGATCGATGAATTTTTCACCTACGTTACCAACGCCCATCACGAATAAATTCAACTGTTTGGTATTGTCTTCAAAGAAGCGTTCGTGTAAGGTATTCAGGGCTTTTTTAACATCATTTTCATTAATGACTACCGATATATTTCTCTCAGAAGCACCTTGAGCAATAGCTCTAATGTTTACATTATTTTTCCCTAATGTACTGAACATTTTACCACTCAACCCTTGATGATTTTTCATACTTTCACCTACTAAGGCAACAATACACAAGTCTTTTTCAACAATACAAGGGTCAATTTTGCCTTGAGCAATTTCTAGTTCAAAAATTTTGTCAATAGCTGTTTTTGCTTTTTCGGCTTCATGATTCTGAATTCCGATGCAAATCGAATGTTCTGATGACGCTTGTGTAATGAAAATTACATTAATATTTTGTTGTGAAAGCACTTCAAATAAACGTTTGGAAGAACCTGCTACACCAATCATTCCGGAGCCTTCTAGCGTTAATAATGCAATATTGTCAATATGAGAAATTCCTTTAATTGGGTTGGCATTCGCATCGGGTGAATTTGAGATTAGAGTACCATATGCTTCAGGTTCAAAAGTGTTTTTAATCCAAATAGGGATATTCGCTTTTAAAACCGGTTGAATCGTTGGCGGATATAATACTTTAGCACCAAAATGCGACAATTCCATCGCTTCTTGATAGGATATCGACTCAATAGGTTGTGCTTGTTTCACGATTTTCGGATTGGCAGTGAACATGCCGTTTACATCGGTCCAAATTTCTAATGATTCGGCCTTTATTCCATTGGCGATGATGGCAGCCGTATAATCGGAGCCACCGCGACCCAAAGTGGTAGTGTTTCCGGTTTCATCGGCAGCAATAAATCCCGGCAATAAAACCACTTGTGATGTATTGGATGCAAAATAATCAGCAATTAATTGATTTGTTTTATCAAAATTAACCGAAGCTTTTCCAAAATTAGAATTGGTTTTAATCAACTCGCGACTGTCTTTAAAAGTACTATTTGGGATGGTTTGTTGCAAAGCGACAGCAATAATTTGTGACGATAATAATTCGCCAAAGCTCGCCACAGCATCAGCAGTTCTTGGAGATAATTCGCCCAACAAGAAGCAACCGTCTAACAACGTTTGCAATTGATTAATTTGACTATTGATTTTGATTGAAAGTTGATTTTGATTAGCGCTATCAACTAATTCAGAAATCGCATCAAAGTGCTTTTGTTTGATTTCCTCGATATTTTTTTTATACGATTCGTCTTTTGAGGCTGCTTTGTGAGCGGCATTTATGAGTATGTCGGTTACGCCACTTAGAGCAGAAACGACAACAGCAAGTTTGTTATTAGAGGCTTTTTGGTTTACAATAGCTATTGCCTTTTGAATGTTTTGTGCATTGGCCACTGATGTTCCGCCAAATTTTAATACTATCATGTTTTAATTTTTATACAATTGTGAATTACATATAAAGTTTTGCTCTCATTTGAAAGCCCATAAAAAGTGGATTATATGTGAAAATTATACCCCGAATGGGGTTGTAGTTGTAGTTGTTGTGGTGCCAACAAAAAACGCAACCAAAGAAGTGGTTGTGAATACAGAAGAATAGGTGTTTTTGTTGTTTAACATACATTTCAAAAGTAAAGATTTTTGTGAACCAAAAAAATGAAACGCGTATTTTTATGAATATCACAATTTTACTAGACTATGGGTTTTGAATATTTTTTTAAATCGAGTTGTTTTGGGGTATTTTTATTGATTTGATAATAAAATAGACGTTAAAATAGTTGTTTTTTAACAATTGTTTGTTGAATTTTGACAACAAATTACATCAAAATGGACACCATACATTACATAAGTTCTGAAGTATTAAGTTTAGAAACGTTGCAAGAAATCATTTCGCAACATAAATCATTGGCTCTTTCGGAAGAAGCCAAAATCAATATTCAGAAATGCCGTGAGTATTTAGATAAAAAAATGGCTTCTCACGACGCACCGATTTACGGAATTAATACCGGATTTGGCTCGTTATGTAATGTGAAAATATCCAATGAAAACCTTTCGCAACTACAAGAAAACCTTGTAAAATCGCACGCGTGCGGAACTGGTGAAGAAGTGCCTCATGAGATTGTAAAAATCATGTTGTTGCTTAAAATACAATCGTTAAGTTACGGTCATTCGGGCGTGCAATTGTTAACTGTAGAACGATTGGTTGATTTTTATAACAATGATATTTTACCTGTAATATACAATCAAGGATCCTTAGGTGCTAGTGGTGATTTGGCTCCGTTAGCCCATTTATCATTACCTTTGTTAGGCGAAGGTGAAGTATATTATGATGGTTTTCGTCAACCAGCCAAAAAAGTGCTAGAAAAAATGGGTTGGCAACCGATTGTGTTGCAATCTAAAGAAGGATTAGCGTTATTAAACGGGACGCAATTTATGAGTGCTTATGGCTCTTATATTTTGCTGAAAGCGATGAAATATTCCTATTTAGCCGATGTTATTGCTGCCATTTCCTTAGAAGGATTTGATGGAAGAATAGAACCGTTTAACGAATTGATTCATTATGTGCGTCCGCACAAAGGGCAGATTGTCACTGCCAAAAGAATGACTGAATTATTGGAAGACAGTCAAATTATAGCGCAAGAAAAACAGCATGTTCAAGACCCGTATTCTTTTAGATGTATTCCGCAAGTGCACGGTGCTTCTAAAGATACTATTGAATATGTGAAGAAAGTATTCAAAACCGAAATCAACTCGGTTACCGATAATCCGAATATTTTTGTAGGAGAAGACGAAATTATTTCGGGCGGAAATTTCCATGGTCAACCTTTAGCTTTAGCTCTCGATTTTCTAGGAATAGCTTTAGCTGAATTGGGAAGCATTTCCGAACGAAGAACGTATCAATTGATTTCAGGATTACGCGGTTTACCTGCTTTCTTAGTGAGTAATGCCGGATTGAATTCGGGATTCATGATTCCGCAATATACCGCTGCAAGTATTGCCAGTCAGAATAAGCAATTGGCTACTCCAGCCAGTGTGGATAGTATTGTTTCGAGCAACGGTCAAGAAGATCACGTATCTATGGGCGCCAATGCTGCTACCAAATGCTTAAGAATCATGGAGAATGTAGAACGCATTTTAGCCATCGAATTGATGAATGCTTCTCAAGCGATTGAATTCAGACGTCCCTTGCAATCGAGTGAATTTATCGAAATGTTTTTAAAATCGTATCGTGAAGAAGTGCCGTTTGTAGAAGAAGACCGAATTTTGCATTATGATATTGAAAAATCAGTTGCCTTTTTGAATACTTTCTTAATTGATTTGGAGGATTAGAAAGCCATGCTAAATAACCCTAATATGGCGGGTAAAGTTTGCACATAAAAAATTCGTTTAGAAACTGTAGCTGCCCCAAACAATCCAGCAATCAAAACACAAGTTAGAAAAAACAGCGCCACATTATTACTCCATTCTGTATCAGTGATGTACAATGACCAAAGCAATCCAGCGGCTAGAAAACCATTGTATAATCCTTGATTGGCAGCCATAACTTTGGTTTTTTCGAATTGGTCTTCGGGAATGGTTTTAAATACTTTTTTTCCGCGAGTAGTCCAAGCAAACATTTCCAACCACAAAATATAAATGTGTAATACTGCAATTAATCCGATAATAATTTGAGAAATTAAGTTCATAATTTAAAGCGTTTCGTTAGTAAAAATTCGTTCAATTCGTTTGTCGGGAATCAACCAAATCAACGCCACAATGATATAGATAGTTCCAGAAACTATGGGGTAATAATTGGCAAAAAATATGGCAATTAAATAAAAAATAACAGAAGCTTTTTCTTTTACTCCTTTTCCAATAGCTTTAGATAAAGAAGAATCGTTACCGGCTGATTTTATGATTAGATTTTGCAATATAAAATAAGCTAATCCATTCATGAACAAAACAATTCCGTACAACATCATGGGAAAAGGGGCAAAGTGGTTTTCGCCATTCCAGGCGGTTACAAACGGAATAAGTGATAACCAAAACAGTAAATGCAAGTTTGCCCATAGTATTTTTCCGTTCACATTTTTCACGGTATGCATCATATGATGGTGGTTGTTCCAATAAATTCCAACATAAATAAAACTCAAAATGTAGCTTAAAAATTTTGGAAATAATGGTTTCAACGCATTGCAATCCATGCCTTCTGGAACTTTAAATTCCAAAACCATTATGGTTATAATTATGGCTAAAACACCATCGCTAAAAGCTTCCAGGCGGTTTTTATTCATAAATTAATTGTTTAAGGTTCCTAGTGTTTTATGTATTTTTCGTTTGTGATGGGTTTGTTTCAAATTTTTATCGCCTGAAATAATGCTAATACTTCCATCAATTTCGAACATGGCCAATTTTACTTCTTTATAATGTTCAACACCATGTTCACGCATGGCTTCTTGCAATTCGTCATTGGTAATGCCCAAGCGACCTATAGTTTCAAACTCAATTTTACCGTTATGAATGAGAATTTCGGGTTTGTCTTGTACTAATTTTTTTATGAACTCCGATTTAGACATTACTTTTTTAAATATAAAGTTGATGGCAAAAAGTGCTAAAGCCGCAACAATTCCGCCATACAACGATGTGTTGTTACCCACCATAGCATTTTGAACTGAGTTACTAATGAGTAGAATCAGAATCACATCGGCCGTATTCAATTGCGATAATTGTTTTTTGCCAAAAATTCGCAAGGCAATTATCATGAAGAAATAAACTGATACGCTTCGCAGTGTTATGTCCAAATAAGGATTCATTATACTTTTGGTTTTGTTAAATTCATAATTAATAACACAATTAATGCGATAAAAATTAAAACACTTCCTATAATCAATAACACTTTAGAACCCGGATTTTTGAGAAAATGGAATACAATTCCAAGTGCAATAATCATCATGCCTTTGGCAAAAATTACTAGCGATGGGATAAATCTTTTGTTCATTTGAGGATTATTTTTTTTTAATATTATGTTCAATCGCTTTAATCATTTCACCTGCAATATCTTTATTGGTAGCACCTTCAATTCCTTCCAACCCTGGTGATGAGTTTACTTCCAATAAAAGTGGCCCTTTAGAAGAACGAATGATATCAACACCTGCGACACGTAAATCCATCGCTTTTGCAGCTTTAATTGCAATTCTTTTCTCATCGGCAGTAGGTTTTACAATCGATGCGGTACCACCCATGTGGATGTTGGCTCTAAATTCGCCCGGAGCTGCTTCACGCTGAATCGCAGCAACTACTTTTCCATCAACTACAAATAGTCGTAAATCTTTTCCGTTAGCTTCTTTGATGAATTCTTGCACCAAGATGTTAGCATTCAAACTTTTGAAAGCATTGATTACTGATTCGGCCGCTTTTTTAGTTTCAGCCAATACAACACCTTTTCCTTGAGTACCTTCTAATAGTTTTACAATAAGTGGCGAACCGCCTACCATTTTGATTAAATCATCAGTATCTAAAGGAGAGTTGGCAAATCCAGTAGTAGGAATATCGACACCATTTCGCAATAATAGTTGAAGCGAAAATAACTTATCACGTGATTGTGTGATGGCTGCAGCCGAATTCAAACAATACACTTTCATGGCTTCAAATTGACGTGTTAAGGCGCAACCATAGAACGTTATACTTGGACGAATTCTCGGAATAACTGCATCAAAATTATCCAGTACTTTTCCGCCACGGTAATGAATTTCAGGTTTGTAGGCATCCAATTTCATATAACATTCTTTGATGTTTAGAAAGTGCATTTCGTGACCTCGCATTTCTCCAGCTTCCATAATTCGGCGGTTGCTGTATAATTCGGGATTACTGGCCAATAAACCAATTCGGAGTCCCGATTTATTTGGAATAGCATTAATGTATAAATCTTTTAGATTTTCTGTTGTGGTTTGACCCAAAAGATATTTCTGTTCGGGATCGACTAAAATTCTACCACTCATGGCTTCGCGACCCAATAACATTCGGAATCCCATAGAATCTCGATTGGTTAGCGTCATCTCTATTTTCCAAATTTCTTCGCCAATTTTGATGTCCGTTTGAATCACATACCGTTGTTCTCGAAAACCACTCGAACTTTTAACAATGCGCTTGTCAATTAAAAGAGCCTCGCAATGGATAACTGTTTTAAGGTTGTTTTGAATAGGGTTGATGTCAAATTTCACCCAATTGATGCCGTCTTTTACAAAAGGAGCGATGTTTATAGCATGTAATGCAGAGGTTTTTGCACCGGAATCGACACGTGCTTTGATAGCAGGAATTCCGAGTTCTGGAAAAGAGCACCATTCTTCGGAACCTAATATGATTTTATTTTGTGGCATGATTTAAAAATAAAACCACGAACTATCGAATTTTATAGGATACACTAAATTCGGTAATTCGTGGTTAAAAATTAATGATTATTTTTTTAACTAGTTGGCTCTTCTGCTTTGTGAACTTTTACGGTCAATTCATCGGCGCCATCTTCAATATCCATGAAAATTTCGTCACCAGAATTGATTTTGGATGTAATAATTTCTTCAGCAAGTGTGTCTTCAACATATTTCTGAATGGCTCTTTTTAGCGGACGAGCACCAAATTGTTTATCAAAACCTTTTTCTGCGATATACGCTTTTGCTTTATCAGATAAGTTCAATTTATAACCCAAATCTGCTACACGAGCGTACAATTTTTTAAGTTCAATTTCGATAATCATATCGATATCATGTTTCTCAAGAGCGTTGAATACAATTACGTCGTCAATTCTATTTAAGAATTCAGGAGCGAAGGTTTTCTTCAAGGCATTTTCAATAATACTTTTCGAATTGTCATCGGCTTGCGCCACTTTAGCAGCAGTTCCGAAGCCAACACCTTGACCAAAATCTTTTAATTGACGTGCACCAACGTTGGATGTCATGATGATGATGGTGTTTTTAAAATCGATTTTTCTTCCTAAACTATCGGTAAGATATCCATCATCCAATACTTGTAACATCATGTTGAACACATCTGGGTGTGCTTTTTCAATTTCGTCTAAAAGCACCACACAGTATGGTTTTCTTCTAACTTTTTCGGTTAATTGTCCACCTTCTTCATATCCAACATATCCTGGAGGAGCACCAATTAAGCGAGAAACAGCAAATTTCTCCATGTACTCACTCATGTCAATTCGGATCAAAGCATCTTCAGAATCGAATAATTCTTTAGCCAAAACTTTAGCCAATTGAGTTTTACCAACACCAGTTTGACCTAAAAAAATAAACGAACCAATTGGTCGGTTTGGATCTTTCAATCCGGCTCGGTTTCGTTGGATTGAACGTGCAATTTTAACTACCGCTTCATTTTGTCCAATTACCTTCCCCTGAAGCAATTCGGGTAAATTAGCTAATTTATTACTTTCTGTTTGGGCAATACGATTTACCGGAATTCCAGTCATCATTGAAACCACATCGGCAACATTATCTTCGGTAACTTCAATTCGGTTGTTTTTAGAATCTTCTTCCCATTGTTCTTGAGCAATAGCAAGGTCTTTTTCTAATTTCTTTTCATCGTCACGAAGTTTGGCAGCTTCTTCATATTTCTGTCTTTTAACTACCGAATTTTTAAGTTCACGCACTTCTTCCAGTTGACGTTCTAAATCCAATATTTGTTTTGGAACATCAATGTTGGTAATATGAACTCTTGATCCTGCTTCATCCAAGGCATCAATAGCTTTGTCTGGTAAAAAGCGTTCTGACATATATCGGTCAGTCAGTTTTACACAAGCCTCGATAGCTTCTGGTGTATACCTAACGTTGTGATGGTCTTCGTATTTATTCTTGATGTTGTTCAAAATGGTGATTGTTTCGGCTACCGAAGTAGGTTCTACAATTACTTTTTGGAAACGTCGTTCTAGTGCACCATCTTTTTCAATGTATTGACGGTATTCATCAAGTGTTGTGGCACCAATACATTGTATTTCGCCTCTTGCTAAAGCAGGTTTGAACATGTTTGAAGCATCAAGAGAACCTGTCGCGCCACCAGCTCCAACAATAGTATGGATTTCATCAATAAACAAAATGATGTCGTCGTTTTTCTCTAATTCGTTCATCACGGCTTTCATGCGCTCTTCAAATTGTCCGCGGTATTTAGTTCCGGCAACTAAAGAAGCCAAATCCAAAGTTACTACGCGTTTGTTGAAAAGAATACGCGATACTTTCTTTTGAATGATGCGTAAAGCCAAACCTTCAGCAATAGCCGATTTTCCTACTCCAGGTTCCCCTATAAGTAATGGGTTATTTTTCTTTCTACGGCTCAAAATTTGAGAAACGCGTTCAATTTCTTTTTCACGACCCACTACTGGATCAAGTTTTCCTTCTTCAGCCATTTCAGTTAAGTCGCGACCAAAGTTATCTAATACAGGCGTTTTAGATTTTTTATTGGACTTGTTGGTAGGATTATTAAAACTACCTTCTTTCATGCCTTCATCCTGTCCAGAATCTTCATTAAAAGACTCGTTTTTTGGTAGATTTTCTAAGAAATCATCTTCGTTTGGTGTCATATTTAAATATTGTTCTTTAGCTACTTCGTAATCAATTTTTAATTTGTTAAGCAGCTTTGTTGTTGGATCGTTTTCGTTTCGCAGAATACACAATAATAAGTGCGCTGTGCTAATGGAAGTACTTTGAAAAACTTTTGCTTCGAGAAAAGTAGTCTTCAGTGCTCTTTCAGCTTGGCGCGTTAAGTGTAAATTCTTTTTTTCTAAATTGGTTTCTGCATTGGGATTGGGTGGGCTCAAAATTTCAACTTTCTTTCGTAAATGGTCTAAATCAACCGAAAGATTATTAAGTATAGTGATTGCTTTTCCATTTCCATCTCTTAGAATTCCGAGCATAAGATGTTCAGTTCCAATAAAGTCGTGTCCTAATCGTAGGGCTTCTTCTTTACTGTACGTGATCACATCTTTTACTCTTGGAGAAAAATTATCATCCATTGTTATAGCAATTTATTTAATGTAAAATTAGTGAATTAATTGAATGCTTACAAAAATCATTCCCAGTAAAACACTTGTCAGTAAATTGACAAAAAAATAGTCATATATAAAAGTCATGTCGAACTAATTTTATTAACCATTTCATAACGCTATTTTGTTAATAAATCATTGAAATTAGTGCTTGAAAATGCTTTCCAAAAAAGCAAAAAGATGTATATTGCACGTTTGAATTCTAAATTAATTTATTTTAAAAATTTATAAATATGTCTGACGGAGAAAAGTTAATTCCTATTAACATTGAAGACGAAATGAAGTCAGCTTACATCGATTATTCGATGTCGGTTATTGTGTCAAGAGCACTACCAGATGTACGTGATGGTTTGAAACCCGTACACAGAAGAGTATTGTATGGAATGTACGATTTAGGAGTTTTTTCTAATAGAGCTCACAAAAAATCCGCAAGAATTGTTGGAGAAGTTTTAGGTAAATATCACCCACACGGCGATACATCAGTTTATGATGCGATGGTTCGTATGGCTCAAGAATGGAGTTTGCGTTATTTATTGGTAGACGGTCAAGGTAATTTTGGATCGGTTGACGGTGATAGTCCGGCAGCGATGCGTTATACTGAGGCTAGAATGAAAAAAATGTCAGAAGACATTATGGCAGATATTGACAAAGAAACAGTTGATTTTCAATTGAACTTTGATGATACGTTGTATGAGCCAAAAGTGATGCCAACACGAGTTCCTAATTTATTAATCAATGGAGCTTCGGGTATTGCAGTTGGTATGGCTACTAATATGGCGCCACACAATTTAACGGAAGTAATTGATGGAACTTTAGCATTTATCGACAATGAGGAAATAGAAATCGATGAGTTAATGAACCACATCAAAGCTCCAGATTTCCCTACAGGTGGTGTAATTTATGGATATGAAGGCGTTCGTGAGGCTTTTAAAACAGGTCGTGGAAGAATCGTTATTCGCGCTAAAGTTGGTTTTGAAGAAGTACACGGAAAAGAAGCCATTATTGTAACTGAAATTCCGTACCAAGTGAATAAGGCAGACATGATTAAAAAAACTGCCGATTTAATTAACGAAAAGAAAATAGAAGGTATTTCAAACATCCGTGATGAATCGGACAGAACTGGTATGCGTATCGTTTATGAATTGAAACGCGATGCCGTTCCGAATGTAGTATTGAATACGTTGTATAAATACACGCAACTTCAGTCTTCGTTCAGTGTCAATAACATTGCATTGGTTAATGGAAGACCACAAATGTTGAATCTAAAAGAATTGATTCATTATTTCGTAGAACACCGTCATGATGTTGTAGTTAGAAGAACTCAATTTGAATTGCGCAAAGCCGAAGAACGTGCTCATATTTTAGAAGGTTTGATTATTGCTTCGGATAATATTGACGAAGTAATTGCTTTGATACGTGCCTCTAAAGATGGTGACGAAGCTAGAGCTAAGTTAATTGAACGTTTCAGTTTGTCTGAAATTCAAGCACGTGCTATTGTTGAAATGCGTTTACGCCAGTTAACAGGTTTAGAGCAAGACAAACTTCGTGCAGAATACGAAGAAATCATGAAATTAATTCAACGCTTGAAAGACTTATTAGCAAGCAAAGAATTGAGAATGGAATTGATTAAAGAAGAGTTAATCGAAATCAGAGATAAATATGGTGATGCTCGTCGTTCGATTATTGAATATTCTGGTGGTGATGTAAGTATTGAGGATTTAATTGCTGATGAAAATGTAGTAATTACCATTTCACATGCTGGCTATATCAAACGTACTTCTTTAACCGAATATAAAACTCAAAATAGAGGAGGCGTTGGGCAAAAATCGGCCGCTACTCGTGACCAAGATTTCTTAGAACACTTATTTGTAGCTACCAATCATAATTATTTATTGATTTTTACACAAAAAGGAAAATGTTATTGGATGCGTGTGTATGAGATTCCTGAAGGTACTAAAGCTAGTAAAGGAAGAGCCCTTCAAAACCTAATCAACATCGAGAGTGATGATAAAGTAAAAGCGTTTATTTGTACACAAGATTTAAAAGATCAAGAGTACATTAAAAGCCATTATGTTATTATGGCCACTAAAAAAGGTCAGGTGAAGAAAACTTCTTTAGAGAAATATTCTAAACCAAGAGTGAATGGTGTTGCTGCAATTACCATTAAAGATGGTGATGAGTTGTTAAGTGCAGAATTAACTAACGGAAAAAGTCAAGTTTTAATTGCTGTTAAATCAGGAAAATTGGTTCGCTTTGAAGAAGCTAAAACGCGTCCTATGGGAAGAACGGCTTCTGGTGTTCGCGGTATTACGTTAAGAGATGAACAAGATGAAGTAATTGGAATGGTTTCTGTTGATGAAAATAATATTAATGAAACGCAATTACTAGTTGTTACTGAAAATGGTTACGGAAAAAGAACCAAACTAGAAGACGAAGGTGAAGCTGTATATAGAATTACCAACCGTGGTGGTAAAGGGGTTAAAACATTGAACATTACTGAAAAAACAGGTGCTTTAGTTTCTATCAATACCGTTACCGATGCCGATGATTTGATGATTATCAATAAATCAGGATTGACCATTAGAATGGACGTTTCAACTTTACGTGTTATGGGACGTGCGACTCAAGGTGTCCGTCTGATTAACATCAAAGGAAATGATTCTATTGCGGCGGTTACCAAAGTAATGAAAGACGAAGAAGAAGAAGCAATTGCAGCAGATGGTGAAGAATTAGAAATCGATCCCAATGCCATTTTAGAAGATGATTCTGAGGAAGATGATGTGGTTGATAACGACGATGAATCTGCTGAAGATGATGATGCTAATGAATCTGAAGAATAATTTTTAAATAAAACAACTATAAAAGCCATGTAACCTAATATTTAATTTAGATATCATGGCTTTTATTATTAATAAACAAAAAAACACTACACAATCATGAAAATTAAACACATAATAATTGCTGGGACATTATTAGTTTCTGTTGGTTCTTTCGCCCAGAAAGAGGAATTAAAAGGATTAAAAAAACTATATGGAAAGGAAGAATTAAAAGGAGATGACTTAGTCGAGTACAAAGCATTGGTGGCTAAGGTCATTCCATTAGCCACTGAAGAAGGCGATAAGATATATGCTGAATTTTATAAATGTATGATTCCTGTTTTAGAATCGTTGGCATTAGATAAAACAATGACACCGTTGCAAATTCAAATGGCATTAGCTAAAGTGGTTAGTCCAAAAGCAATTTCAGAATTGGCTACGGGTTTAAATGCAACCTTAGAGTACGAGAAAAAACCTGGAAATAAAAAGGTTTATACGGATGATATTAAAGAAACTATTTCATCTTTTAAACCAGAAATGTTGAATTATGCGGTTGCTCTTGGCAATCAAAAGAAATATAAAGAATCGGCAGATGTTTTGTATTCTATTTACCAATTGGATAAAAAAGACATTGAGAATTTGTATTATGCTGCAAATTATGCTGTTGAAGGCATGGATTATGATAAAGCATTAGCGTATTACAAAGAACTTAAAGTGGCTAATTATACTGGCGAAGGAATGGTGTATTATGCAAAAAACAAAACTACTGGTGCCGAAGAAAATTATACTTCCAAAGAAACTAGAGACAATTTAGTTACTTTAGGTACGCATGTTGCTCCACGTGATGAGAAGTCACCTTCTAAAAAAGGAGAAATTGTAAAAAATATTGCATTAATTCTTATTGAACAAGGTAAAACAGAAGAGGCTAAAAATGCAATCATTGATGCTAGAAAAGAAAATCCAAATGATGTTGGTTTGATCACTTCTCAAGCAGATATTTACTATAAATTAAACGACATACCAAACTATAAAAAAACCATCAACGAGGCTCTTGAGAAAGATCCAAATAATGAAGTGTTGGTTTATAATTTAGGTGTAGTTAGTGTGACTAGTAATCAATTGGAAGATGCTGAAAAATACTTCAAAAAAGCCATTGAATTAAAGCCAAATTATGTTGACGCTTATTTGCAATTATCCGATTTAACCTTGAAACCTGATGCAAAAATTGTTGAAGAAATGAATAAATTGGGTACCAATGCCAAAGATCAAAAAAGATACGATGTGCTAAAAGCAGAAAGACAACAATTATTTAATAAAACCATGCCATTATTAGAGAAAGCACATGAATTAGATCCTAAAAATGATGTTGTGAAATCTAATTTAAGAGCGGTTTACAGTTTCTTGGAATTATCAGACAAACTAAAAGCATTAAAAGCAGAACAATAAATAAAGTGTACACAAAAGAAAAGCGTCTCAATTTCGAGACGCTTTTTTTAGTTATATAATTTTCTTAATGACACGCAATCGGTGGGTATGTCTGTTTTGTTCAGCATTGTAAATTCCCAAATGATCCAGTCGGTCAATTCTAACTTTTCCACTAGCATGAATGATGTAATTGTTTTCAAGCATAATCCCAACATGGATGATTTTACCTTCTTCATTGTCAAAAAAAGCCAAATCACCAGGTTCACTTTCTTCAATAAAACTCAAAACTTCACCCTGACTAGCTTGTTGTGAGGCATCTCGCAGCAGTTTGTAACCATTAAGCTTGTACACCATTTGTGTAAAACCAGAACAATCAATTCCAAATGGTGTTTTTCCACCCCAAAGATACGGTGCATTCAAATACATAAATGCGGCATCAATCAAGCCTGACTTTGGTTTTACACCGCTTATTCTCAATCCTTCAAACTCATAATTCTGATTATTTATGTCACTATTATTCAAAAACGATAGCGATGCGCCTAATGTAATCGGAATCAAAACATTGTTGGGTGCCGAAATATATTCTACCAAATCGGCATTAAGAATTAGAGCTTCATTACTCAGTAAAGTATAATTTTCCTTCGAAATTACTTGATATTGTTTGCTGTCAATCCAACCTTCATAACCATCAAATTGAAGCTTAATTTTGGCCCATTGTTTGTCTTGTTCTAAAATTTCGAAATGCTCACCAAAAAGTACCTGAGAAACAATTTCACTTCGGTCACTCGGCTCCAATCGCAAAGGGATTATAGAAAGATTACAAATGGCAAACATAGTATTTTATAAATTATACAGTTTAAATTATTTTAGAAGCTATTTCCTGCTATTCATTTCAATCTTTTGTGCCGAACACCGTCACAAAAGGATTTCCACTACTATCAGGGCTATGAAATTTGGCATTTCATGACAGCCAGTTCAATAAAATTCAAAATAGGTTTTTAAGCTTTTTCAATCACAATTGCCGAAGCACCACCACCACCATTGCAAATAGCTGCTGCTCCAATTTTAGCATTATTTTGTTGTAAAACATTGATCAATGTCACCACAATTCGGGCACCCGAGCAACCCAGTGGGTGTCCCAATGAAACGGCTCCACCATTGACATTAATTTTATCGTTTGATAATCCTAATATTTTGGCATTCGCTAAACCTACTACAGAAAAAGCTTCGTTAAATTCGAAGAAATCAACATCAGTAAGCGATAATCCTGCTTTGTTCAAGGCTTTTGGTAATGCCTTTGCTGGAGATGTGGTAAACCATTTTGGTTCTTGAGCCGCATCCGCATACGATTTTATATAGGCTAATGGTTGTAATCCCATAGCAAGGGCTTTCTCTTCACTCATTAAGATAACTGCCGCAGCACCATCATTAATAGTAGAAGCATTAGCCGCAGTAACGGTTCCGTCTTTCGTGAAAACAGCATTTAGAGTCGGAATTTTATCCAATCGAACATTGGTGTATTCTTCATCTTTTGTAACCATAATTGGGTCGCCTTTTCTCTGCGGAACGGCAACCGGTACAATTTCCGAATCGAAATTACCAGCTTCCCATGCCTTAGCAGAACGCTCATACGATTGAATCGCGAAAGCATCTTGTTCTTCACGTGTTATTTTATATTCAGTAGCACATAAATCGGCAGCAACACCCATAGCATTGTTGTCGTAAGCATCAACTAATCCGTCTTTTTGCATTCCGTCTTGCATGCTTGTTGGGCCAAATTTCACGCCGTTTCTCAGGTGTACATAATGCGGAATCAAACTCATGTTTTCCATACCACCAGCTACTACAATTTCGGCATCACCAGCCATGATAGCTTGTGCGCCAAACATAATGGCTTTCATTCCAGAAGCACATACTTTATTAACTGTGGTACAGGCAACTTCATTGGATAATCCAGCATAAATAGCAGCTTGTCTGGCAGGAGCCTGACCAGCTCCAGCTTGCACAACTTGTCCCATAAATACCTCGTCAACTAATTTTGGATCTAAATTAATTTTTTGTAAAGCACCTTTTATAGCTGCAGCCCCAAGTTGTGGAGCAGAAACAGTAGATAAAGACCCCATAAAACTTCCAATTGGGGTTCTAACGGCCGATACGATAACTATCTTTTTATTCATAATTTTTTCTATTGAATTGTTGTTTGTTAGTTTGTTAGGCAAATTTACTGTTTTTTAGGGAAAATTCATTTTTCAGTATAAGATATTCCGTAATAATTTAATAATGTAAAAATATTATTTTCTATTTATTTGATTTTTAAGCGATTCATTAAAATGTACGATTTATATCAAAAAAAAGAGTTTAAAATGTTGTAAATATTATAATGTTACGTTACATTTGCAACCGCTTAAAGCGAAAGTTCTTATACAAAAAAGAATAGGAGAGGTGCCGGAGTGGTAACGGAGCAGATTGCTAATCTGTCGACGGGTAACCGTCGCCAGGGTTCGAGTCCCTGTCTCTCCGCTTTTTTTCGGGGTGTAGCGTAGCCCGGTTATCGCGCCTGCTTTGGGAGCAGGAGGCCGCAGGTTCGAATCCTGCCACCCCGACTCATAAGTTATTATGATAATGGTCTCATAGCTCAGCTGGATAGAGCAACTGCCTTCTAAGCAGTAGGTCTCAGGTTCGAATCCTGATGGGATCACATTGCAAACCTTCTTGAAAAAGAAGGTTTTTTTGTTTTTAAAAAATTCATACCTTGTACTGAAATTTTTTAAGACATGACTTCACTAAAATATTCCGTTGTATTTTTTCTATTCCTAATCATCGTGGGTTGTAAATCTACTGGGGCTTCTATTACTAAAACGGAAATGATTAAAAATAATTATTTGAAAGGGAAGTCCATTGCAATGTATGAAGGGATTAACGATACTACTTTTGTAAAACTAAAAGATTTTAGTAGCGATTTTATTTTTGATATGAAGTATGCTACAGAGGACAATTTTCTTAAAAAGAGAGTCTACGATTGTGATGAATGTTATTTGAGATTAAAAACCATCAAGGATTTAGTTGAAGCAAATGCAGAATTTCAAGAAAAAGGGTACCGCATTAAACTCTTTGATTGTTATCGTCCAATTGATATTCAGAAAAAAATGTGGGAAATTGTTCCGAATGCCGATTATGTTGCCGATCCTAAAAAAGGGTCTATACACAATAGAGGCGGTGCTGTTGATATTACGATAGTCGATCAAGACGGAAATGAATTAGAAATGGGTACTTCGTTTGATTTTTTCGGTCCGGAAGCCAGTCATAACTATCAAAATTTACCAAGAAAAATCAGAAAAAACAGAGCCTATTTGAAAGAAATTATGCTCAAACATCATTTCAAATCGTTTGATTCTGAGTGGTGGCATTACAATTTAATGGACAGTTACAAAGACAAGCTGGCTAATTTTAAATGGGATTGTAACTAAATTATTCCACGCATTTTAGATAATCCAAAAAGTATTGGTCTGGGGTATAAGTGTTTTTGTCAATTTCTGAAACCAATTCTGATTTGGTGATATAATCTACCGTTTCTCCAGTAAATTTGATTCGTATGAATGAAATAGGTGATTTTTTTAACTCTTCAAAAGTATCTTTCATAAACAAAAAATAACCACCCAAAATACGATTGTTTACCTCTTCATTTCGCACTGCATTTCCACAACTTTCTTGGTCAATTCCCAGCAGTGTTACTACTTTACCGTTGTTTAACTGGAAATAAATCTTCGAATTTTTATCGAAACATTTCGCCGGAATAAAATCCTTACTTTTTTGTACCATTTGAACATTCAGCGAAAGCAATCCATCGGCATTAATTAACGAAAAGAAAATTGTCGTTTGATTGTTTCCAAATACGCGTTCGTAGACTACATAATCTTTAGTTGATTTGTAACTTCCCAAACTGTCTTTTACATTGGTACTGTAGGTACAATCTTTTTGAGCAAATGTGCTTAATGAAAGTAAAAGGAATAGAGTAACAGCAATTATTTGTTTCATGAATGATTTATTTTGGTGCAAATTAACACAATTTTCTGGTCATTTAGATTTGTTGTGAAAAAACAATAGTGATTTCCACCGTCTTTAATTTTCCATTTTTTGCGAATAGTATCAACGGTTTCCGGGAAATTTCGTGTGGTTATGTTGAATTGTTTGTTCAAAAAATTAGTCGTCATTTCTTTCTTAGAGTATTCAACTATTTTTTGAATTTCAAAGACACGACCAGGAAATTCGATGATTTGATTTGCAGTATATAAATGCGAATGGTGGTGTAATTTATCTAATGAAAATTGCAATGCCACTTCGTTAAAACCGCCCGACTTCATTATGGCGCTATTGGGTTCATAAAGGTATTTTTTGGGTAAATCATACGTCGATTGATGATTGGTAGATATTTCAAAATCGAATTTTTGCATGTTATTATTACTAAGATTTACCGTTTTAATTATGGGAGAATTTTCAAAACCGTACTCAATTTCCCATAACAATTCTTTCACCTCATTGGCAACCGCAATAATATGTATTGCTTTCACATTTTTCAATTCGCTCAAACCAGCTGCAATATCTAGTATTGGAGCAGTTTTAATTAAAATATTTTTTGAAAAAGTATGGTAAAAATCTTGTAAATCAGGAACGTTAGGCAAACAATCTTTCAACATAAATACCTTTCCTTTAGCGTCGTTTCTTCTAGACGGATCAATATACATCCAATCAAAATTTCGATGTAATTCTTTAAGAATCAACTCACTATCACCTGTTATACAAACGATATTTTTTGCATTCAACTGCTCAAAATTATGACTAACAATTTTAGACAAATCAGCGTTAATTTCGCAGTGTATCACAGTATTCACTTTTTTAGAAAAGTAAAAATCGTCAACCCCAAATCCTCCCGACAAATCAATGAGACTATTCCCTGAAACAATCGTTGATTTATAGTCAGCTGTAATTTCAGAAGAAGTTTGTTCTACCGAAATTTTACTAGGATAAATGATGTTTTTTGAGTGGAACCAAGTTGAAAGTTTGTTTTTGCTCTTACTTCGAGCTTCAATTTGGTTTAAAATAATTTTAAAATCTATTTCTGGAAATGGATTTTTTTGCAAGGCTAATTTTGTAGTATCCTCACCTGATTTTTCTTGAATATATCGTTGAATTTCAGGTTTTAAAATTTCATTAAAATCCATTTCTATTGCTACTAATTAGATGTTTTTGGTTAAGATTTTGATGATTTTATTTTCAGGGAAAAATTCTTTTCCAATTACTTTCAAAATGGTATAAAGTGGCACGGCAATAATCATTCCTGTGATTCCAAATAATATTCCTATAATTAAAATTACTAAAAATATTTCCAGCGGATGTGAATTCACACTTTTTGAAAATATAATAGGTGATGATACATTATTATCGATCAGTTGAACGATAAAAAAACCAATAATAACATAAAGAGTTGAGGGTAAAACTACTGTTTGAAAGTCACTTCCAATATTGCTTAACATCGTCAAAATACCTGCTAAAATGGAAGCAATAAATGGTCCTATGTAAGGAATAATGTTGAGTAACCCACATAAAAAGGCAATTACGATGGCGTTTTCAACTCCAAAAATCAACAAAACAATTAAATATAAAATGGTTATAATCGTTAATTGAATGAGTAATCCAATAAAATATCGGGTTAATAATAAGCGGGTTTTTTCAACGGAATTTAATATTTGATCTTCATGTTCGTCAGGAAGAATTTTTTTCATTCCAATGATGAATTGTACTTTGTCTTTTAGAAAAAAGAAACTGATAAAGAATACAGTTACTAAACCAATTCCAAGACTGCTAATCGTTCCTATGATTGAGTTGAAAAAATCGGTTAAAAAGTTGAAATTTAATTTAGAAGTTATATCCGATTCTTTTCCAATTTTAGCGATATCAATATTGTGTTTACTGAGGTAGATGTCTAGTTTGTTGTACAGTTCAACACAGCGAACCTCAATCGATTTGGTGTCTAACAATGATAAATTAGTACTTTGAGAAGTAATTAAAGGTACAAATAACATGATTAAACCGATAATCAACAGTAGAAATAATCCCATGGTTGTGGCTACCGCTAAGGTATTTGAAAATTTAAGTTTTTTTCTTAAAAATTCCACTATCGGATTGGCTATCATGGAGAAAATCACCGCAATTATTAGGTATATAATTACAGTCTGAATTAAATAGATGAAATACAATAATAGTCCAATGAGTGCTAGAATTCCTATTGATCTTAAAATTCCGTTAGCCAGTATTTTTGATGTTACCATAGCATAAATTTATCAAGTAAATGTATAAAAAAATCCCATTCAAATTAATGAATGGGATTATAGATTTAATTTAAAATTATTAAGGTTGAGCAAAAGAAACTCTTGCACCACCTGAAACGAACAAGGCGTCAATTCTTGATTTTTGGCCTAATGTAAACATGTACATACCACGATCATCGGTATAATCCATATAGTTCATTGTCATTTCTACTGGAGTTCCAGAACAGGTACTGTAGTGTGGGTAAGCAGGTACTCCAAAGTTCGCACTGTCATGAGTTGGAGTATCGGCTACTAAGTCGTTTCCACAAGTTGCATCACCCCAAATGTGACGTAAATTTAACCAATGTCCAACTTCGTGAGTAGCGGTTCTTCCTAAGTTATAAGGATAGTTTGCTGTTCCAGAAAGGCCAAAATATTTAGAATCTATAACTACGCCATCAGTTGCAGAAGAACCACCAGGGAATTGTGCGTAACCTAGTATTCCACCACCAATTGTACAACACCACAAATTTAATTTTGTAGTTGGTGATGTAGGTGCAAGTCCGCCTTGATTGGCTTTTTTCATAGCGTCTCTAGTTCCCCAAGAGGTTTTGGTTGTAGATTTTCGTATTACTTGATCTAATACAAATGAAATTCCTACGTTGGCTTTTACACCAGAAAATAATGCAGGAACTTGACTGTAATCTGAATTTAAAGCATTAAAATCTTTATTAAGAACATCAATTTGAGATTGAATTTGAGTTAATGAGATGTTTTCTGCCGCAGTTTTATATAAAACATTTACTACAACTGGAATTTCAATTTTACCATTCACCAATCGGTAGTTTGCTTTATTTCGGGCAAAATCTTCCGTCATTTCTTCGATTTTATTCATTCGTAAAGCAAGAGTTGGATCTTCTTGTAATTGACGTTCTAAGACTTCTTGTGACGCACACTGTCTGGTTACCGAGTTGTTATTTCCAGGGGTGTTGTTTTTTGCAGAATCTTCATTTTGACATGAGAATAGCATCATTACTAATGCTGCTGAAAGAAGGATTTTTTTCATAATTAATTGGTTTGGTTAAGCCACTAAATTAATAAAAAAAATGTAAAATATTGAACTATTTTATTTTGTTGTTAACAAAAAAATCAATACAATGTTAAATCGATTTAGTTATTGAAGATATAATTCAAAATATTAGCACCCATTTTTAGTGCTTTTTCTCTAACTTCTTTAGGGTCATTATGTACTTCTGGATCTTCCCAACCATCGCCTAAATCACATTCAAAAGTATATAATAGTACCAATCTATTTTCAATAAAAATTCCAAATGCTTGAGGACGTTTTCCATCGTGTTCATGTATTTTTGGTAATCCACCAGGAAAACTGTAAGGTTTTTGAAATATAGGGTGATTGGCTGGAATTTCAACCAAATCGTTGTTGGGAAATAGTCGTTTTATTTCTCTGCGTAGGTATTCGTCTAAACCATAATTATCATCAAAATGCATAAAGCCACCAGACATCATGTAATTTCTTAGATTTTGTATTTCGGCATCACTAAAAACAATGTTTCCATGTCCGGTAGCGTGAACAAAGGAATAGGAAAATATATCAGGACTTCCAGGTTCTACCGTAGCTGGTTTATTGTTTATAGTCGTATTGATATTTTGATTACTGAATTTAATCAAATTGGGTAATGAAGTCGGATTTGCATACCAATCACCACCGCCATTGTATTTTAAAAGTGCAATTTCTTGTGAAAGACAATGTGCTGAAACGAATAAAACGAGTAGTATTATAAATTTGATTTTCATTATCTTTTTGATTTTATTTCAGTGATTAGTTGCTCCATTTCATCCGTTTTCCAACCAAAATTAATTGCTGTTGTTTTTCCTTTTTCAGCATATTCTAAAGCGTTGTTGTAGTCTTTAAGTTTTAAATATAGTTTAGAAATCAATTTGTATTTTTCCAATGATTCTCCCAAAGACAAGGCTTGTTTAGTCCAATTCACAGCACTTTCAAGAGCTTTTTTATCGGTGATAAAATTCAAAAAGTTTGAACTAATTTCAATTAAAGTATTGGAATCTTTCCAAACAAATTTTTCAACGTTGTTTTGTGCGGTTGACTCGTATTTTTTCCAACTCGAAACACGTTCAGTAATCACTAAATCATATCGAAATAACAGCGAATCAACTTTTCTAATTTTAAACGATTCAGCAATTGATCTTTTTTTGTAATAATCGATGGTATCACCTAATTCGGCTAAGGTTTTTAAATTATCGGAAGCCACAAAAACTAATTTTTTCTCAACTCGAGTAGGAGAAGAGACCTTAGCAAATTCAGCTTGATGGGCTGCAATATATTTGATTTCATCCGCTTCAATATCGTTAATACCGTTGGCCATGATTCTCCAATTTAATTCACTGAACCATTCTTCATTGGTTTTTGTTTTAAGATATTTTTGAGTTATTGGAGTAGCATCAAAACCAGCTTTTCTGGCTGTTGTGATGAATTTTAAGCAATTATCGGCATTAGATACATCGGCATTAAAGTTATTTTTGATAGTGTTGAATTGATTTTGAGGAATCAATGCATTTTTACCTTCGTTAATAAAATCTTCTTTTTTAAACTCACCAGAAATACAACTCAATAAAGTTTCATCGCTGTCTATAAAAGTGAAAGTTGGGTATGATTTTACTTTAAATTTTGTTTGAAATCTATTTTTTAAATTGGTCCCTTCTGGTGATTCAGCATCCACTGCCATACAAATGTAATTGGTGGTGTAATAATTTACTACATCCACATCAGTAAAAACTTCATTTTTCATTTTGTTACAATGAACGCACCATGTGGCGTAATACATTACCACAATTGGTTTCTTTTCAATTCTAGATAGTTTGATTACATCATCAAGATTTTTGTCAAGAAACAAGGTTTGTTTTTGTGCAAAGGAAACGTTGATTAGGGCAATAAAAAATAAAAAGAAAATCTTCTTCATGAATTATTGGTTTAATAGAACTACGCTGTGACACGCCACTATAGCTGCTGTTTCGGTTCTTAATCTTGTTTCTCCCAAAGATACTGGAATAAATGTATTGTCCAATGCCATTTGAATTTCTTTAACAGAAAAGTCGCCTTCGGGACCAATCAAAATTAAAATATCTTTTTCAGCTACAATTTCTTTTTTTAATGATTTTTTATCGGTTTCTTCACAATGCGCAATGAATTTTTGACTAGAAAAATCTTTTTTTATAAAATCTTTAAAAAGTATTGGTTCATTTAATTTGGGCATGTAATAATGCAACGATTGCTTCATGGCCGATTCAATAATCTTTTGAAATCGGTCGGTTTTAATCACTTTTCGTTCCGAATGTTCACAAATAATAGGTGTGATTTCTTGAATTCCTATTTCGGTAGCTTTTTCCAAAAACCACTCGTAGCGTTCGTTCATTTTGGTTGGCGCAACCGCTAAATGCAAATGATACTTCGAAGGTTCTTGTTTTTCAAATGAAAGAATATTTACAGTACATTTTGAATCTGATGCTAAAGCAATTTCTGTTTTAAATAATATTCCTAAACCATTAGTTACATATAAAATATCGCCTTCTTTTTTTCGTAATACTTTAATGATGTGTTTGCTTTCTTCTTTGTCAAAAACAAACAATTTTTCAGTTTCTGAAATGGATGGGTTGTAGAACAATTGCATATTAAAATTCGATTCGTGCCTTAGAAACTACTCCAGCATCATTAAATTTATTTTCCAAAAACTTTTGATAGCCAACAATGCCAATCATAGCAGCGTTGTCGGTGGTATATTCAAACTTCGGTACAAAAGTTTTCCAGCCATACTTGCCTTCGGCTTCTTTCAAAGTCGATCGTATTCCTGAATTTGCAGAAACACCTCCACCAATTGCAATTTGCTTAATACCTGTTTCGGCTACAGCCATTTTCAATTTTTCCATCAAAATTTCTATGATGGTGTGTTGAATAGACGCACAAATATCGGCTTTATTTTCTTCAATAAAATTTGGATTTTCAGCTACATTTTTCTGAATGAAATACAGAATTTGTGTTTTTAAACCCGAAAAGCTAAAATTCAAACCAGGTACTTTGGGTTTGGTAAACGCAAACCTTTTTGGATTTCCTTCTTTAGCAAATTTATCAATTAAAGGCCCGCCAGGATAGGGAAGTCCCATTATTTTTGCTGATTTATCAAAAGCCTCTCCCACAGCATCATCGGTAGTTTCACCTATAATTTCCATCGAAAAGAAACTGTTTACTTTTACAATTTGAGTATGACCTCCCGAAATGGTTAGGGCTAAAAAAGGAAAATCGGGTTTGTCAAATCCTTCTTCATCAATGAAATGTGCTAAAATGTGTGCGTGCATGTGATTTACAGCAATTAAAGGAATTCCTAAAGCCATTGATAATGATTTGGCAAAAGAGGTTCCTACTAACAAAGAACCCATTAATCCTGGTCCTTGAGTGAAGGCAATGGCAGACAATTGACTTGGGTTAACATTAGCTCTTTTTAAAGCGCTATCTATCACTGGTACAATATTTTGTTGGTGTGCTCTTGAAGCTAATTCTGGAACAACACCGCCATATTCTTCGTGTATTTTTTGACCAGCAACAACATTAGACAATACTACATCATTTTTTAAAACAGCTGCAGCAGTATCGTCGCACGAACTTTCAATTGCTAAAATAAAAACATCATTGTTAGGCATTGGGCACAATTTTTGAATTATATTTGATTAACCGTTATAAAACGATTATTTTTACAACGATTACAAAAGTAACCAATTTCGAGGTTTCTTATCTACACCGAATAAAATTTTGAAAGAAAAAAAAGAAAATACACGTTTCAAGAAAGTCAGAAAAATTGTTTTAAGAACTTTTCTGTTTTTGTTAGTGCTCATACTGACGCTTGGAATTGCACTTTCACTACCTGTTGTTCAAACCAAAATCGCTCATTATATAACGGAAAAACTCAATAAAGATTTCGGAACTGATATTTATGTGGATCAAGTTGAAGTCAATATTTTTGGAGGAGTTCAGTTAAAAAAGATTTTGGTTAAAGACGAAAAAAAAGACACTTTAATTTTTGCTAAACGAATTGTAACTAGTGTTTTAGATACTAAAAAACTTCTGAATGGGAGTTTGATTTTCGGTAAAATGACTGCTGATGAATTGACTTTAAATGTAAAGACCTACAAAGGAGATAAAGACACCAACCTTGATAAGTTTGTAGCCGCCTTTGATGATGGGAAGCCAGCTTCTGGTAAGTTTAGAATGACGTCTGATAAAATTACATTAAAAAACTGTCGCTTCAGAGAGATTGATTATAATCGTGAAGTTCCTTTAGATGTAGATTTTACCAAATTAAACGCAGTTCTTACCAATTTTAAAATAAAAGGTCCAAATGTCTACACGAACATTGAAGAAATGTCTTTTTTGGATCACAGAGGTTTGTTTGTTGAAGATTTACAATCCAAATTCACGTATACCAAAAAGAACATTCGATTAGAGCAACTTACTTTTAAAACCGCCGAATCCAACTTCAAGGGAGCTGTTATTTTAAAATACAATCGCAAAGATTTTAAAGACTTTAACAACAAAGTAATTTTTGATGTAACTACAAATTCCGCAAAAATTTCTTCCAATGATATTTGGTATTTCTATAAAGAAATTGGCAAAAACCAATCGTTTGATTTGCACGGTAAAATTGACGGTACTTTAAACAATTTTACGGCCAAAAGATTGCGATTAAAAGATAGCAAAAACTCTGAAATTGTAGGTAATGTCAATTTTAGAAATCTTTTTGCAAAAAAAGGACAAGGAGCTTTTTACATGAAAGGATCGTTCAAGAAAGTGACATCCAATTATGAAAATCTAACGACTCTTTTACCCAACGTATTAGGAAAAAAACTGCCTTCATCTCTAAAAAAACTTGGTCAATTTACTTTAAAAGGCGATGCAGAAATAACTACGAAGTCAATTGACGCCGATTTTAATTTACAAACTAAGTTGGGTAATGTTACCTCAAAACTCGTAATGACCAATATCGATAATATTGATAATGCTACTTATGTTGGAAATATTATTTTGGATGATTTCGATTTAGGAACTTTTTTAAATCGGAAAGATGTTGGAAAAACTAGTTTAAATGTAGACGTTGACGGAAAAGGTTTTATCGAGAAATATTTGGATACCAAATTTTCAGGCGAAGTGAGTAGTGTTACTTATAATGCATATACTTATAAAAACATTTTAGCCGATGGAAGCTTCAAAAAACCAATTTTTAAAGGGAAAATTAATGTTAATGATCCTAATTTGTTCTTTGATTTCGATGGTATTATTGACTTAAGTAAGAAAGAAAGTGTTTATGATTTTCATGCCAAAGTTGATTATGCGAATCTAAAAAAGCTAAATTTTATAAACGATGATGTAGCCGTTTTTAAAGGTGATGTGGTAATGAAACTTTCGGGCAGTTCGATTAATAATATGAAAGGGGATATTATTGTTTCTAATGCATCGTACCAAAATTCTAAAGACATATACTTCTTTGATAGTTTGACGGTTAATTCAAGTTTTGATGGTAATTTAGAACATACGATTTCATTATACTCACAGAATCAGATTAATGGTAAAATTCAAGGGAAATTTGAGTTCAGTCAGATTCAGAAAATGATTCAGAATTCCTTAGGAAGTTTGTACACCAACTACAAACCCAATGTGTTAAAAAAAGGACAGTATTTAAAATTTAGTTTTTCCGATTTTAATGAAATAATTGAAATTCTAAATCCAAAAGTATCCTTCAATAAAGATGCTGTTGTTAACGGAACTATAAAAGGCGATAACAATGATTTTAAACTGAAATTTACCTCAAAAACGATAGATGCATTTGACGTTCATTTGGATAAAGTTCAACTGGAAATTGACAACAAGAATCCGTTATACAATACCTATGTTCAACTGGATAGTATTAAAACGAAATACTACAAAGTAAGAGACTTTTCTCTGATTAATGCTACGTCTAAAGATACGTTGTCTTTTAGAGCAGAGTTTAAAGGCGGTGAAAAAGGCGGAGATTTTTACAACTTAAATATGTACCACACTATTGATGTAAACAATCAAAATATCATCGGGTTTAGCCAATCAGAAATGATGTTTAAGGATTACCTTTGGTACATTAATAAAGAAGAAAACGATAAAAATAAAATTATTTTTGATAAAGATTTTAAACATTTCACTTTTGACGATTTGATTGTTTCACACGAAAATCAATCCGTATTGTTAAAAGGTTTTATCGACGGAAAGTCTAATAAAGACCTTCAGTTGACTTTTAATGATGTAAATCTTAATAAAGTGACACCTGATGTGAAACAATTCAAGTTTGAGGGAAATTTGAATGGAGAAGTTTTCTTAAAACAAAACAACACGGTTTATCAACCAACTGCGGAATTAGAAATTAAAGATCTTCACATCAATGATAATTTGTTAGGTAATCTGAATTTAGACATCAAAGGAAATGATGATTTTTCAAGGTTTGGTATTGTTTCTAAAATTGAAAATGAGAATTTTAAATCCTTTACAGCCGATGGTGATTTAGAGATTGTCAAAGGCGAAACTTTAATAGACCTCAATTTGAATTTCCAAAAATTTAATTTAGGAGTGTTGAGTAATTTGGGAGGCGAAGTGCTTTCCAATATTAGAGGGTCTGTTTCTGGAAACGCCAGATTGTCTGGAAATGTAAATGATATCGATTACAACGGTCGATTGTTTGTTGACGATGCTGGAGTTACCATTCCCTATTTGAATGTCGATTATAAAATCAAACAGCATTCGATCGTTGATGTCACACAAAATAAATTTATTATTCAAAAGACAAAAGTTATTGATACCAAATTCAATACAGAAGGTAATATTCAAGGATTTATCAAACATAAACAATTTGGTGATTGGGAGTTGGATTTAGCCATTGATTCCGATCGAATTTTGGCATTAAATACTCAAGACCATGACGATGTGGCTTATTTTGGAACAGCCTATATTAATGGAGATGCAACTATCAAAGGACCTACGAGTGGTTTGGAAATAAATGTAAATGCTAAGTCAGCTAAAGGCACGGATATTAAAATTCCTATAAATGATGCCGAAGCGGTTAGTGAAAACAATTACATTCATTTTTTAACTAAAGCTGAAAAAGAAGGTAAAGTAAGTAAAGACGCCGAATTTATTAGAAACTATAACGGTCTACAAATGAATTTTGAGTTTGACATAACCACTGATGCCAGTATTGAAGTCATTTTAAATAGAGAATCGGGACATGGAATGAAAGGGAAAGGTCGTGGAACGTTGAATATGAATATCAATACTTTAGGGAAATTTGAAATGTATGGTGACTTTACGGTTTGGGAAGGTTCTTACAATTTTAAATATGGTGGATTAATTGATAAAAAGTTTGATGTGAAAAAATTTGGTTCTATTGTTTGGACCGGAAATCCATACAATGCGACCTTAAACTTAGAAGCAGTATCCAAAAATATTATGGCAAACCCAGCGGTTTTAGTTGACAATGCTTCGTTTAATAAAAAGATTCCGGTTGAAGTTATTATCGGATTAAAAGGTACCATTACCAATCCGGAACCCGATTTTAACATCAATTTTCCAAATGTGAGTTCGGTAATGAAATCGGAAATCGAAACTAAATTGGCCGATAGCGATACCCGTCAAAAACAAGCCTTGTATTTATTGTCAACAGGTGGTTTTTTAAGCCCAGAAGGATTAAGTCAATCGCAAGTAGCCAATAGTTTTTATGAAAAAGCTGGTGCTTTATTTGGCGATTTATTTAATGATGAAGGTGGAAAGATCAACTTTGACGTTACCTATTCGGCCGCAAACAAAACAGCATTAAGTCCAACAGAAGCTGGTAGAGTGGTTGCCACAGTTACCACACAAATCAACGATCGAATTACGATTAATGGTAGAGTGGGTGTGCCAACAGGTGGTGTTTCTGAAACGGCTATTGTTGGAAATTTTGAAGCACAATATCGTGTAAATGAAGACGGAACACTAAACTTACGCGTATTTAATAGAGAAAATGATATAAATTATATTGGTCAAGGAATTGGATATACACAAGGTGCTGGAGTTTCCTATGAAGTTGATTTTGATACCTTTAAAGAATTAGTAAATAAAATCTTCAAAAAGAAAGTTATTGATACTGTAGAAAAACAATCAGAAGTAGTGGATGATAATTCTTTGTTACCAGAACACATCAAAATGGATTCTGATAAAAAGAAGAAAAAGAAACCCGAAGATAAAACACAAAATAATAAAGAAGGAAAACCTGAAGATGAGTAATTCAGGTTTTTTTTATCATATTCATTTTTTTTATACCCAATAACTTAAAACTTATCAACGAAAACGATTGAATTTTATCAAATTTATGATATGTGTAATTATATCGCATTTTGTATGGGTATTCTTTGCTAAATTTACATTTTAAAACATAAAAATATGTCAAAAACGATAAAAAAAATAGGTGTCCTTACATCAGGTGGTGATTCACCTGGAATGAATGCAGCTATTCGTTCTGTGGTTCGTACATGCGCTTATTATAATATTGATTGCGTTGGAATTTACAGAGGTTATCAAGGTATGATTGAAGGTGATTTTAAAGAAATGGGACCACGTTCTGTAAACAATATCGTAAACAAAGGTGGTACAATTTTAAAATCTGCTCGATCTAAAGAATTCATGACCATAGAAGGTCGTAAAAAAGCCCATGAAAATTTGGTTGCTGCCGGAATAGATGCTTTAGTAGTAATTGGTGGAGATGGATCTTTTACTGGTGCAGAAGTTTTTAATAATGAATTTGGTTATCCAGTAATGGGAATCCCTGGAACCATTGATAATGATATATTTGGAACTAGCCATACGTTAGGTTTTGATACTGCTCTAAATACAGTAGTAGAATGTATCGATAAAATTCGTGATACTGCCAGTTCTCATAACCGACTTTTCTTAGTGGAAGTTATGGGTCGCGATGCGGGTCATATTGCTCTTAACGCCGGTATTGGCGCTGGAGCTGAAGAAATTCTTATACCAGAAGAGGATATGGGATTGGAGCGTCTTCTAGACTCATTGCGAAGAAGTAAGGCTTCGGGAAAATCGTCTAGTATCGTTGTTATTGCAGAAGGTGATAAAATTGGTAAAAATGTATTCGAATTGAAAGATTATATTGAAGAAAATTTTCCAGAATACGACATTCGCGTATCCGTTTTAGGTCACATGCAACGCGGTGGATCACCCTCATGTTTTGACAGAGTTCTTGCTAGTAGGTTGGGGGTTAAAGCCGTGGAATCTATTTTGGAAGGAAAATCCAATTATATGGTTGGAATGTTAAGCGATAAAGTGACATTAACACCACTGGAACAAGCCATAAAAGGACATTCTGAAATTGATAGAGAATTGTTGCGCGTATCGGATATAATGACCACTTAATCTTGAAACTTGCTTTAGGCTCAATGCTTTAAGCTAACACAAAAATAAAATAATACTAATCGGCATACAGCATAATGCTTAGTGCCTAAAGCTTTAAAAAAAATGTCAAAAGTAAAATTAGGAATCAACGGATTCGGAAGAATTGGAAGAATTGTTTTTAGAGAAACATTTAACAGAGATAACGTAGAAGTTGTAGCTATCAACGATTTATTAGACGTTGATCACTTAGCTTATTTATTAAAATACGATTCTGTTCACGGTCGTTTCAATGGAACCGTTGAAGTAAAAGAAGGAAAATTATACGTTAACGGTAGAAATATTCGTATCACAGCTGAAAGAAACCCTGCAGATTTGAAATGGAATGAAGTAGATGTTGATGTAGTTGCTGAATGTACAGGTATTTTTACAACAATTGAAACAGCAAACGAACACATTAAAGGTGGTGCTAAAAAAGTAATCATTTCTGCTCCATCTGCTGATGCTCCAATGTTTGTAATGGGAGTGAATCACTTAACAGCAAAAGCTACTGATTTGGTAGTTTCTAATGCTTCTTGTACCACCAACTGTTTAGCGCCTTTAGCCAAAGTTATTCACGATAATTTCGGAATTGTAGAAGGGTTAATGACAACGGTTCACGCTACAACCTCTACACAAATGACTGCAGATGGACCCTCAAGAAAAGATTGGAGAGGCGGACGTGCTGCCGCAATTAATATCATTCCTTCATCAACTGGTGCTGCAAAAGCTGTAGGTAAAGTAATTCCTGAGTTGAATGGAAAATTAACTGGAATGTCTTTCCGTGTACCTACTGCCGACGTTTCTGTGGTAGATTTAACGGTTAAAGTAGCTAAAGAAACTTCGTATGAAGAAATTATGGCAGTATTGAAAAAAGCTTCTGAAAACGAAATGAAAGGCATTTTAGGATATACTGAAGATGCAGTGGTATCTCAAGATTTTATTTCGGATAAAAGAACTTCAATTGTTGATGCAACTGCTGGAATTGGTTTAAATTCAACGTTCTTCAAATTGGTTTCTTGGTACGACAATGAGTATGGATATTCAAGTAAATTAATTGATTTATCAGTTCACATTGCGGGACTATAATATATAAAATCAAATCCCGATGGCTTTGCAATGAGTTGTCGGGATTTTTTAATTAACCAAACCAACCAAACCAATGAAATTATTAGTTGATAGTGGATCTACTAAAGCCGATTGGATAGCAATAGACGAAAACGGAAAAGTATTGTTCACAACACAAACTTTAGGACTAAACCCAGAAGTTTTAGATAAAGAGGAAATTATCAATCGTTTAGAAGACAAATTTGATATTTCTCACAACAAAGACAAAGCAACGCATCTATTTTTCTATGGTGCTGGCTGTGGAACGGATCGTATGAAAGACTTTCTTACGATTGTTTTCCAAGAGTATTTTTCAAATGCGGCTGTTTCTGTTCACGAAGATACCTATGCTGCAGTATATGCCACAACTCCTAAAGATGAAGAAGCTATTGTTTGTATTTTAGGTACGGGATCTAATTGCAGCTATTTTGATGGAAAAGTATTGCATCAAAAAGTACAATCATTAGGCTATATTGCTATGGATGATTGTTCTGGAAACCGCTTTGGTCGCCATTTATTAAGAGGCTATTATTTCAATAAAATGCCAAAAGAATTGGCACTGGAATTTGAAGAAGAATACAATGTTGAGCCCGATGCCGTAAAACATAATTTGTACAAAGAGCCCAATCCAAACGCTTATTTAGCAACTTTTGCAAAGTTTTTAATCAAACATAAAGATACCGAATTTTGCAAACAATACATTTATGCTGAACTAGAAGATTTTGTTGAAAATTACATCAAACAGTTTGATAATTGCACCACAATCCCAGTTCATTTTGTAGGTTCTATAGCTTTTTATTTGAAAGAGGAATTGGAAGAAATACTATCGAAACACGGAATCAATGTGGGCAATGTTTTAAGACGACCGATAGACGGTTTGATTGCGTATCACATCTTAAATAAATAATTTTAAGCCTGAAAATACTATTTTTCAGGCTTTTTTTATAAACTTTGCTTTAAAATCTAATTAATGGAAATCGCAATAATAGCCCACGACGGAAAAAAGGCTGATATGGTTCAGTTTTTAAATAAAAACAAGGAAATTCTTCTCAACGAAAACATAAAACTTATTGCCACTGGAACTACGGGTGGCAAAGCAGAAGCTGCTGGTTTTAAAGTAAAAAAAATGCTTTCGGGCCCACTAGGTGGTGATGCTCAAATTGCGGCTCGTGTAGCTGAAGGAAAAACGAAAATGGTCTTATTTTTTAAAGATCCAATGTCAAACCATCCACACGAAGTGGATATCAACATGCTCATTAGGGTTTGTGATGTGCACAATGTGCCTTTAGCCACTAACGAAGCCACAGCTCAGTTGCTGTTAGAAGCAATTGCCACTAAGTAATAATTATTGAATAAAAAAAAAGCCTCAAATAAATATTATTTGAGGCTTTTTTTATGTAATTTATTTAATAGCTATCATCGAAATTTCAACGTTCACATTTTTGGGTAAACAAGCTACTTGAACGGTCTCTCTTGCAGGTGCCGTTTGTTCATCAAAATAGCTGCCATAAACCGAATTGATTCGGGTAAAATCTCCCATATTCATTATAAAGATAGTCGTTTTTACAACATGTTCAAAAGTCATGTCGGCTGCTTCTAAAACCGCTTTCATATTTTCCATGACTTGTTTGGTTTCGGTTTCAATATCATCTAAAACCAATTCCATGGTAACTGGATTTAAAGCGATTTGTCCAGAAGTGTATAAGGTATTTCCAACTAAAACAGCTTGATTATAGGGGCCAATTGGAGCAGGAGCTTTGTCTGTAAAAATGATTTTTTTCATAAATTATCTTTTTATCGTAATGTTCTGTCAGGTTGCGTACGTTTATCCCACTTGATATCTTTAAGAACACCAGCTTTAATTCCGATGAAGAATCCCCAATAGGAATTGGTTCCAAATGGATTCCAATTAAAACTCATGTTCCAACTTAATAAATCTCTATTCAAACGTATTTGAGTGAAGGAAACCCCATGTTTTACAAAATCATAACCGGTTGAAACCCCAATTTTCCATTTCGGAGTTAAATCGGTATTGGCAGAAATCATTACCGAGTTACTGGCTATCTTCCTTTCGCCAGCAATATTGGAATATGTTAATGAATACGCAAAATTTAAGTCCCAAGGAATGACGGCATTATAAAACCCCGAAAAGGAATCGGTATCATCATCTTTTTGAATGTTCTGACTTTCTCTACTGTCATTCAGTTCGGTGTTGCTTCCAAATAAGTCATCTTCTCGACCACCATTTTGAGAACCTTGTACATTCTTTTTCTTTTTTTCCGACTTTGAACTAGAAACTGCATAGTTGATGGTCATGTTGGCACTAGTCATTCTAAACAATCCGCCGCCATTATCAATATTAAAAGTATTAATACGAGTTTTATTGTCTTTACCTAAAGCATACGGATCTAGGGTAGCGGCAAAGTTCACGTTCATTTTTTGTTTGAATAATAAAGTACCACCGCTAACTCTCATTGGTGACCATCGCAAGGAATCGGCAGCCAAATCATAACTTGTAGAAAGATTAAAGTTGTTTAACAACATTACTTTTTTGGGAGCTGTTGCAGTAGAATCTTTATCTCTAACTTTTGCTTCAAAGGTATTACTTAATGTAAAGCCAACATTATTGGAGTAGGTTTTACTAGGAACGCCATAAATACCTCCTTCAAAACGGGTATATTCAGCTCTATTTCCACTGGCATCCATAGCATACGTGTCGTAATATTTGGAAAAACTTGGTACGTAACTGTGTGAAATAGAAGGACGCATTACGTGTCTAATGGCTTGGATTTTATTTTTTTTACCAAAATCATATGTTCCATAAATAGTTGTTCCAATACTGCTAGAAAAAGAATATGTTCTAAAAGCATCAAAACCATTAACGTCTGTAGAAACAACTGTTCCAGTAGGAGTTGCTGGAGGTAATGATGTGGTTACAAAATCTTTTCGAATGGTTTTTAAATACCAAACTTCATTGTAATTTATAGAAGTTGAAGCACTAAAAAATTTAAAAATTTTGAAATTCGTGCTTAACGGAATGGCATGTTGAAATCCGGCTTTTGCGCCACTAAACATTTCTTTTTTAAAGAAAAATTCGTCTGTAGTCTGGATTTGATTTTCTCCTTTAAAACTGTATTGTAGATTAATGTTTTTAATAAATCCTTTTTTAATGCCATCTTTTGGTGCAAAAGGAAAAATTCTGTCCACACTCAATTGCATGTTTGGCAACGTCATGTTGATTTTTTTGGTTTGTGTATTTTGCGAATGTGTTGCAGAAATAGACATGTTTACAATAGGTACACTGTTAAATGTTTTTGAAAACGAAACAGACGAACTTAAGGTATTGTTTAGGGTTGATCCTATATTTGCCAAATTGATAGACTGTTGGAAATACTGACTACTTCCCAGGTTAACAGAAGCCGAAAATCTTGAATTTGGATTCGATTTAGGATCTTTGGTATGCGACCATTGAATGTTGTAAATTTTATTTTTGGCATAATCGGGATAACCTCGTTCACTAGTAATAAGGTTTTCAAAACGAATGTTTATGGTTCCGTTGTACCTATATTTATTGGCATAACTGGATTCAAACCGCGTGGCGTAACTTCCGTTGGTGTAGTAATCTCCCATTATGGCCAGATCGTATTTATCGCTTAAAGCAAAATAATATCCGCCGTTTTGTAGGGCATAACCACGAGTATTATTTTGTCCAAAACTAGGTGGGATAACGCCTGAATGACTTTTTTCGGTCATAGGAAAAAAAGCAAATGGAAGACCGATTGGTGTCGGAACATTTTCTATGTATAATAAAGTTGGACCAATAACTACTTTTTTTCCAGGCACAAATTTCATTTTAGAAGTCCAAAAATAATATTCTGGATCTTCAATATCCTTGGCTGTTGTGATTCGGGCACCTTTCATAAAGTAAACCGAATCATTCTCTTTTTTAGATTTTTCCGCTTTAATGTTGAGTTCTTGTTGTGAGGTTCTAGAATTCCAAACCAATGCTTTTTTAGTTTTGTAATTAAATCGGATAGAATCGGGTTCAATTACGCTCGAACCTTGTTTGAAAACAGGTAGTTGTGTATAATTTCCGGCAGTGTCTTTCAGTCGTCCAGCATAAACCTCATTTTTTTCATAATCAAAAACGATAATACCCGCTTTTAATTCGTAATCTAAATAGTTTAATTCTGCGCCATCATATAAAGTAATCAACTTTTTCTTTTGGTCAAATTTGGCATATTTTTTTGCGCGATATTTGACTTTTCCTTCTAAAACCGATTTCATTTTAACGGTATCTTTATCTTTAGAAGTACTTTTTGGTACAGTAACTTTAGTCAAACCATCCTTGATTTCAGTATCGTTTTCGGTCTTAATCGTTTGATTTTTAATAGGAATAGCAGTTGCTTTTTTTGGGCCTTCTTGAGCAAATATAGGAAAGCTTCCTATTGTTAGGAAATATGCTGATAAAACGATATAAAATAAGTTTGTACGCAAAGGTTTAAATGCTATTTTTGTAAAAATATGGCTTGATTTTTGACGAGCCAAACTTACATATTATTTTTTGTCAAAAATAGAGAAATAATAAATTTATAACCTTGCTGTTTTAATTAAAATTAACGTTTATACATATGGTTCTTCTAAATAAACTCAAACAGACTCTTGCAATTGGGATTTTTGCGTGTAGTACTTTGATGTGTGCACAAAACACTAAATTCAAAGTAACACTAGATGCGGGTCATGGTGATCACGATTTTGGAGCCGTATACAACGGACATATAGAAAAAAATATCAATTTAGGAATCACTCTTAAGGTGGGTAAAATACTTGAAAAAAATCCGGGTATTGAAGTTATTTACACGAGAAAGACAGATGTTTTTATCGATTTAGTGGAACGTGCTAATATCGCCAATAGAGCCGATGCTAATATTTTTGTGTCCATTCACTGTAATGCCAATAAAAATACAGTTGCTGATGGTACTGAAACGTATGTGATGGGGATGTCCAAAATTGCGTCCAATCTAGAAGCAGCAAAGCGAGAAAACTCGGTAATTACTTTGGAAAAAGATTACAAGCAAAAATACCAAGGATTTGATCCAAACAAGCCAGAAACTTTTTTAGGAATGACTTTAGAACAAGAAGAATTTATGTCAAACAGTATTGCTTTGGCTGGAAAAATTCAAGATCATTTTGTTCAAGATTTAGGAAAGAAAAGTAGAGGTGGCGGTGTAAAACAAGCGCCATATATGGTTTTGCACAAAGCCTATATGCCTAGAGTTTTAATTGAAAATGGCTTTATTTCCAACCCAGTTGAAGGCGCAAAACTTGACTCTGAAGAAGGCCAACAAGAAATTGCAGAAGCGATTGCAAAAGCGATTGTGAGTTATAAAAAAGAATTTTTTGATGGAGAAGATTCAGATAAAGTGGAAGACAAACCTTCGTTACGAGTTGAAGATAAACCAACTAAAACAGTAACTGAGCCGAAAAAAACGGATACTATTGCTAAAAAGAATGATGTTAAGAAAACGGAAGATAAATCAACCGTTAAAGGAGTTTCTTTTAAAATTCAGATCTCGGCTAGTGGTACTAAATTAGAATTAGTTCCTAGTAACTTTAAAGGTTTGAAAAATGTTAGCTGTGTTAAAACCACAATTTATAAATACATGTATGGCGATACTACCAATTATGAAGAAGCTAAAAAATTATTACAAGAAGCTAAATCAAAAGGATATGAATCGGCTTACATCTTAGCATTTAAAGATGGGAAAAGCATCGATGTTAAAGACGTTATCAAATAATATGCTATTTTTGCATAACTAAAATTCACTATTTTGAAATTATCAAGAGAAATTAAAACCGCCATATTAGTAATTGCTTCAATTCTATTGTTTATATGGGGTTATAGCTTTTTAAAAGGAAGAGATCTTTTTGTAAATTACAAAACCTTATACGTTGAATACGGCAATGTAGAAGGATTAGCAGTTTCAGCACCAGTAACAATTAATGGTTTGGTTGTTGGTAAAGTGAGCAAAATCACCATTGATAATAACACGGCAAAGATTAAAGTGGAAATGCAAATTAAATCGGATTTCCCAATTAAGAAAACGAGTGTTGCAGAAATTTATGCTCCAAGTCCAATAGGTGGTAAAGAGATTGCCATTATTCCTTCTAAATCAGGTGCCGATGCCGTTGATGGAGATGTGCTTACAGCATCCAGTAAGTTAGGTTTGACTGACGAATTAGCCAAACAAATTGAGCCACTAAAAGACAAAATCACCAAATTATTAGACAATGCCAATGTAATGTTGGAAAACGTCAATCAAGTATTGGATACTAAATCTAAAGAAAATCTTAGAAAAAGTTTAGCCGATTTGAGTGAAACGATTGCTCAATTTAAAGCAACAGCAACCGATGTTCAGTCGATGGTAGCTCAAAATAAAACGAAGTTAAACGGAACATTAGCCAATGTTGAAAAAGCATCTGCTAATTTCTCTAAAGTTTCCGATTCTCTTGCCAAAATTAATATTGGAAAAACGGTAAAAACTCTTGAAAAAACTTTAGCCAACGTTGATAAAATGATGGGTGATATGCAAGCGGGTAAAGGAACTATGGGCAAATTAATGAAAGACGATGCTTTGTATACCAACTTCACAAAAACGTCTAAAGAATTAGAGTTGCTCTTGCAAGATTTAAGATTAAACCCTACACGTTATGTAAATGTTTCCCTTTTTGGCAAGAAAAACAAACCTTACGTAGCTCCTGTTAACGACTCGATTAAAAAGTAAACCTTATTTTATATGAACTTTTTAGATAATATTTTCTTCGCGATACTATTAGTAATTGGATTTGGATATTTTACGTTAAATGTAAAAAAACTGATCCGCAATATCAAATTAGGTGCAGCTGTAGATCGTTCTGATAATTCTTCGGCACGATGGAAAAATATGGCAATGATTGCACTTGGTCAATCTAAAATGGTAAAACGACCAATTGCAGGGGTACTTCATATTATTGTTTATGTAGGTTTTGTAATCATTAATATTGAATTACTTGAAATTATTATTGACGGACTTTTTGGAACCCACAGAGTTTTTTCTTTTTTGGGAAGTTTATACAACATTCTAATTGGTTCTTTTGAAATATTAGCATTTTTGGTTTTGGTCGCCGTTTTGGTGTTTTGGACCAGACGAAATATCATCAAACTAAAAAGATTCATCAGTAAAGATTTGGAGGGTAGTCCAAAAAAAGACGCCAATATTATTTTGTATTTTGAAGTCGTTTTGATGTCGTTATTTCTATTGATGAATGCGTCCGACTTTTGGTTACAACAAGCAGGAGTGTCGCATTATATTCAGGCAGGATCTTTTCCAGTGAGCCATTTCATTTCTCCTATTTTTAATGGAATGAACGAAGGAACAGTAATGCTTTTAGAAAGAACATTTTGGTGGATGCACATTGTTGGAATCTTATGTTTTTTAAATTACTTGTATTTTTCCAAACACCTTCATATTCTTTTGGCTTTTCCTAATACCTATTATGCCGATTTGAACCCGAAAGGACAATTTGATAATCTGGAAAGTGTAACCAAAGAGGTTAAATTAATGATGGATCCTAATGCCGATCCTTTTGCCGCAGCACCAGTGGATGAAAATGCAGTTCCTAGTAAGTTTGGCGCCAGTGATGTCATGGATTTGAATTGGGTACAATTATTAAATGCCTATACCTGTACTGAATGTGGTCGTTGTACCTCGTCTTGTCCAGCTAATCAAACTGGAAAAAAATTGTCACCACGAAAAATCATGATGGATACCCGCGATCGTTTAGAAGAAGTGGGAAGAAATATTGACAAAAATAAAGGTGTTTTTATTCCAGATAATATCTCCTTATTGAATGATTACATTACTACAGAAGAACTTTGGGCATGTACCTCATGTAATGCATGTGTGGAAGAATGTCCTGTAAATATAAGTCCATTGTCCATTATTATGGACCTGCGTCGTTATTTGGTTATGGAACAAAGTGCAGCGCCACAATCATTAAATGCGATGATGACCAACATTGAAAATAACGGAGCTCCATGGCAATACAACCAAATGGATCGACTGAATTGGAAAGATGAAAATTAATTAAAATAAAATAATAAATTCCCATATTGTGAGGCTTGGGATTTTGTTTTGAATGAATGTGAACTATTAAATTTTAAAAAATGAAAGCGGAAGACATTGACAAAACCTTGCAAACAGTTACTGAAAACGGACAACATTTGAGCCCGATTTTACCAGAAGGAGTAAAAAATTATTTAATTGATATTGACGGAACCGTTTGTGACGACATTCCTAATGAAGAGCCTGAAAGAATGTTAACCGCCGAGGTGTATCCTGATGCATTGGTAACACTCAATAAATGGTATGATGAAGGGCACATCATATTCTTTTTTACATCAAGAACGGAAGCGCATAGAGAATACACTGAGCGTTGGTTAAAACAACACGGATTCAAGTATCACGGAATTCTTTTTGGTAAACCACGTGGCGGAAATTACCATTGGATTGATAATCATTTAGTAAAAGCCACTCGTTATAGAGGTAAGTTTACCGATTTAATCGAAAAAGAAGTTACCATCGAAGTATTTGACGATGGACAACATGAATAATGTTAAATATAAGATTGTAGATATTGGATGTTCAATAATATCTAATTTCTGAAATCTAAAATCTAAAATTAAAAGATGTCAGAAGTATTAAAGGTGCCAACAATGGCAGAAATGTTAGCTCAAGGCAAACAACCCGAAATATTATTTTGGGTAGGATGTGCAGGTAGTTTTGACGATAGAGCCAAACGAATTACCAAAGCATTCGTTCGAATTTTAAATCGAGCTAATGTCGAGTTTGCAGTATTAGGAACAGAAGAAAGTTGTACTGGTGATCCTGCAAAGCGTGCTGGAAACGAATTTTTATTTCAAATGCAAGCCATGATGAATATCGAGGTTTTAAATGCTTATGAAGCTAAAAAGATTGTAACAGCCTGCCCACATTGTTTCAATACACTAAAAAATGAATATCCAGAATTGGGTGGCAAATATGAAGTAGTTCACCACACCGAATTTCTTAAATCACTCTTAGATGCAGGTAGATTAACTATTGAAGGTGGACAATTTAAAGGAAAACGCATCACGTTTCACGACCCTTGTTATTTAGGAAGAGCTAATAATGTGTATGAAGCTCCGAGAGACTTAATTCAAAAATTGGATGCCGAATTGGTAGAAATGAAACGTTCTAAAGCTAACGGACTTTGTTGTGGTGCCGGTGGTGCTCAAATGTTTAAAGATGCAGAAAAAGGCGATAAAGAAATCAATATCGAACGAACCGAAGACGCATTGGAAACCAAAGCCGAAATCATTGCGGCTGGATGCCCATTTTGTAATACAATGATGACAGACGGTGTAAAAGCCAAAGAAAAAGAATCGGACATTAAAGTATTAGATATTGCCGAATTAATCGCTAACGCACAAGATTTATAAAAAAATGAAAAAAACGATTTACACCTTATTGCTTTTTGTTGTATTTGTCAATGCTAATGCTCAAGACATTATAGAAACCATTACTAAAGAAGTATGTTCTTGTATCGATGCCAAAAAATCAACACTAGATGAATTAACTCCAGATAAACTCAAAGTCCAATTGGGATTGTGTATTTTATCTAGTTACACAAATCATGAAAAGCAAATCAAAGCCAAGTATGGAAATGTTATGGAAAATGAAGCTGCTATGGATAAATTTGGTGGTGATGTTGGTGTTAAAATGGTAACCGTTTGCCCTGAAACCCTTATGGCAATTGCCGGTGCTGCTGGTGATGACACCGAAGAAGTAGGCAGTAATACTCCTGAGGTTTTAACCGTTGAAGGTAAAATTACTGAAATTAAAAACGAACAATTCACTTCTATTCTAGTAAAAGATAAAAATTCAAGAGTATACACGTTCATCGTTTTGAATTATTTTGATACCGCCAGTGTATTATCTAATAATGAAATTAAAAAAGACGATGCGGTTTCCATCAGTTATTCAGAAGTGGAATTATACGACAACAAAACCAAAGAATTCCGTTTTTATAAAGTTATTTCAGGAATCGAAAAAAAATAATACTAAATCAACAAATCAAGCAATAGCTTTTGTTGAAACTTTTTTAAATAATTATCATGTACATACCATTTGAAAATTTACCAGAAGATTCCAGAATTTGGATTTACCAATCGAGCAGAAAATTCTCAGATGAAGAAGTAGCAGACATTGAAAATGATTTGGTAGAATTTCTAACCAATTGGAGTGCCCATGGAACTTCTTTAGAATCCTCATTTCAAATTAAATACAATCGATTTATCATCATAGCTGTAAATCAAGAAGTTCAAGCTGCAACTGGATGTTCTATTGATGCTTCAGTCGTTTTTATTCAAAACTTAGAACAAAAATACGGCATCGATTTATTGGATAAAATGAACGTGGCATTCAAACAAGGTGAATACATTACGTATAAAACCTTATTGGATTTTAAAAAGTTAGCTAAAGATAAATCAGTATCAGAAAATACTATTGTATTCAATAATCTCGTTAATACCATAGAAGAGTGGAAAGAAAATTGGGAAGTTCCAGCAAGTGAAAGTTGGCACAGTCGTTTCTTTTAAGCTTTTAATAATCTATGAAAAAAACAATCAACATACTTTTACTAGTACTGGTTTTATCTTTTGTAACCAATTGTGGTACTTCAAAAGTAATTCCTGCAGCTACTACCATTCAAAAACCCGAAATCATTTATGATGACGAAGCCTATGTTCCGGTATTGAAATCGGAACGTAAAAACTTTTTCAAAGATTCGAATGCAGAAACCCAATGGGTGGATAGTATTTACAATCAAATGAGTTTTGATGAAAAAGTAGGACAATTGTTTATGGTGGATGCTTATTCTAATAAAGACTCCGTTCATTTTAAAGAAGTAGATAAATTAGTTGCCGACTGTAAGGTTGGTGGATTGATTTTCTTTCAAGGCGGTCCGGTGCGTCAAGCCAATTTAACCAACCGTTTTCAAGCGGAAGCAAAAGTGCCATTGTTTATTGGAATTGATGCCGAATGGGGATTGAGTATGCGCTTGGATTCTACCTACAAATACCCATGGAATACCACTCTTGGTGCTATTCGCGATTTGAAATTGATTGAAAAAGTGGGTGAGAATATGGCTCAAGAAACGAAACGAATTGGAGCTCAATTCAATTTTGTTCCTGTTTTAGACATCAATACCAATCCTAAAAATCCTATTATTGGACACCGTTCTTTTGGAGAAGATAAAGTCAATGTTACTGAGCATGCTATCGCACTTATGAAAGGCGTGCAAAGCCAAGGTATTTTTTGTACTGGAAAACATTTTCCAGGTCATGGCGACACCGCTTTAGATTCCCATTATGCCTTACCGTTAGTCAATTTTTCAAAAGATCGATTGGAAGTGGTAGAGTTGTATCCTTACAAACGAATGTTTGACGAAGGACTGGTTTCTGTAATGGTAGCGCATTTAAACGTTCCTAGTCTAGAACCCAGAGAAAATTATCCCACTTCGGTTTCTTATAATGTAGTTACCGATTTGCTTCAAGGTGAACTCGGATTCGAAGGTCTGATTTTTACCGATGCACTCAATATGAAAGCGGCCAGTAAATTCATGAAGCCTGGCGATATCGATTTGGAAGCCTTTCTTGCTGGGAATGATATTTTACTGTTTCCTGAAAATGTTCCTTTGGCTATTGAAAAAATATCGGGTGCATACCAAGCCGGATTAATTACTGAAGATCGCCTAGCAAAATCAGTTAAGAAAATATTGCATTATAAATACAAAGCAGGTCTTAATCATTTCAAACCAGTAGAGGTTAAAAGTTTGTCCATTGATTTGAATACTACTTTTAAAGATGCCTTACAATACCAATTGTATGAACACGCTACAACCGTACTAAAAAATAAAGATAACATTCTTCCGATCAAGAATTTAAATCAAAAAATAGCTTATGTAAAGTTAGGCGACGATGTTAACTCGACGTTTGTTTCTACTCTAAAAAAATATACCGAGGTTACCGAAGTATCGGCAACTACTATCGATTCGTTATTAGTAAAATTAAAAGAGTACAACACTGTTATTATCGGTTTTCACAAATCGGATAAAGCTTGGAAAAAACACGATTTTACTGAAACTGAATTGCTTTGGTTGCAAGAAATTGCCAAAAACAATAATGTCATTTTAGATGCGTTCACCAAACCGTATTCGTTATCTCCAATTGCTAATTTTGATGCTATTGAGGGTGTCGTGATGTCGTATCAAAACAGTGATATTTCGCAAGTTGTTTCGGCCGAATTACTTTTTGGAGCCATTGAAGCTCAAGGTAAATTGCCGGTTTCCATCAACGAAGAATTTAAAGATGGTTTCGGATTAACAACAGAAAAACTCAATGTTCTTGGGTTTACAGCACCAGAAAATGTTGGTATGAGTCCTAAAGTATTGTCTAAAATTGATGCAATTGCCCAAAAGGCTATTGATGGAAAGATGACACCGGGTGCTCAAATTTTAGTCGCTCGAAGAGGGAAAGTTATTTTTCAAAAATCATACGGATACCATACCTATGAAAACACCACCAAAGTTAAAAATTCAGATATTTACGATGTAGCTTCGGTAACCAAAATGGTGTCGACATTACCCAACGTAATGCAACAATACGACCAAGGAAAAGTAACTCTGGATACTAAATTAGGTGACATGCTTCCTTATTTTAAAGGAACCAACAAAGAAACTATTTTGTTCAAAGATTTGTTATCTCATTACGCACAATTACAAGCGTGGATTCCATTTTACAAATCGACTTTAGATGCCGATCAATGTCCATCGAGTATGTATTATAGCACTGTTTCTAAACCCGGATTTACCACTCAAGTTTCAAAAGAGTTGTTCATTCGAGACGACTACCAAGATAGTATTATGAAGCAAATTGCTAATAGCAAATTGTTAGACAAAAAAGAATACAAATACAGCGATTTTACGTTCATCATCTTAAAAGAATATTTAGAAAAAGCTACTGGAAAATCAATCGATGAATTGAGCACTAATAATTTCTACAAAACGTTAGGAATGAACAATACGATGTACAATCCATTGCGAAAATTCGATTTGAGTGTGATTCCTCCAACCGAAAATGATGAGTATTTCCGTTACACCACCGTGCAAGGATACGTACACGATATGGCTGCGGCTATGCAAGGCGGAATTGCTGGGCATGCGGGTATTTTTTCCAACAGCATGGACATTGCTAAAATGATGCAAATGTACCTTCAAAAAGGAAATTATGGAGAAATTCAATATTTCGCTCCAGCAACATTTGATGCGTTTAATACCTGCTATTTTTGTCCTGAAGGCAACCGTCGTGGTCTCGGATTTGACAAACCCCAATTGGGTAAAGAAGGTCCAACATGCGGTTGTGTTTCCATGTCAAGCTTTGGTCATACAGGCTTTACAGGTACTATGGCATGGGCAGATCCTGAAACCGAAATCATCTATATATTCTTGTCCAACAGAACGTTTCCAGGACCAAATGCACCCAACACACTTTCTAAAGAAAACATTCGGGAAGACATTCAAAAGGTAATTCAAGACGCTATTTTAGATAAATAAAATTTGGAGCGACCCGAGCGATAGCGAATTGGCGAAGCAATGGTTTGGGCATTTTTAAAAACCATTTTCCCGCTTTCCATTGCAATAAAAAAAGCCACAAACCCTGTGGCTTTTTTTATTTTCATTACAATCGGGGCTAAAAGGGAAACCTTTTTTGTGTCAGAAAGCTTTCTTAAAAAATAAAATCAAAATCAAATTTTCAGTATCTTCGTAGTTCAAAAAAACAGCAATGAAAATAGCAATAGTGTGTTATCCAACTTTTGGAGGTAGTGGAGTAGTAGCCACCGAATTAGGTTTAGAATTGGCTCGTCGTGGTCATGAAATTCACTTTATAACCTACAGACAACCCGTTCGTTTGGCCTTGTTAAATTCGAATGTGCATTACCATGAAGTAAATGTTCCCGAATATCCGTTGTTTCATTATCAACCCTATGAATTGGCGCTTTCTAGCAAATTAGTTGACATTATTAAATTATACAAAATAGAATTGCTCCATGTGCATTATGCCATTCCACATGCCTATGCCGGCTATATGGCCAAACAAATGTTGAAAGATGAAGGCATCATAATTCCAATGGTAACCACACTTCACGGAACCGATATTACACTGGTTGGTAATCATCCCAATTACAAAACAGCCGTCAGTTTCAGCATCAATAAATCGGATGTGGTGACTTCAGTTTCTCAAGATCTAAAAGACGATACCTATAAATTATTCAACATAAAAAATGAGATTCACGTCATTCCAAATTTTATCGAATTGGATAAGATTAGAAATGAATCCTTAATTTCATGTCAGCGTTCGGTTATGGCTAAACCCGAAGAACGCATAGTGACACATATTAGTAATTTTAGAAAAGTTAAAAGAATTCCTGACGTTATCAAGGTTTTTTATAAAATTCAACAATCCATTCCGGCCAAATTAATGATGGTAGGTGATGGTCCCGAAAAAGAAAAAGCCGAACGTTTGTGTGAAGAATTAGGCATTTCAAACAAAGTAATATTCTTTGGAAACAGCAATGAAATAGATCTTATTCTATCGTATTCTGATTTGTTTTTATTGCCTTCAGAAACCGAAAGTTTTGGATTAGCCGCTTTAGAAGCAATGGCGTGGAGTGTTCCGGTAATATCGAGTAATTCGGGTGGTTTACCCGAAGTAAATTTTGACGGAATCTCAGGATATTTAAGTGATGTAGGTAATATTGAAGAAATGGCCGCCAATGCAATTACCATTTTGAGCAATAATCAAACCCTAACTACGTTTAAAGAAAATGCTTTATCGGTAGCAAAACAATTTGACATTAAAAATATTTTGCCTTTGTATGAAACGTTATACCAAGAAGCTATAAATCATTCTAAACAAACTATTTAATTATGATTAAAAGACTTGCGTTACTGTCACTTGTATTGGTTTTATTTTCGTGTTCTTCAACCAAGCAACCTCTAATTTCTGCCGTGAAATATGATGTATTATTCCGAAGCGATTATGGTGGTGCTGGATTTCAATTTTACGAAATTATTTCCGAAAAAGACGAATTCAATATTCTATTAACCGATGATATGATTAAGCCTTATGTAAAAAAAGACGACATTGAAACGTGTAATTTCATTTTGATAAACATGGGTGAAAAAAAATCGGAAGGCTATACCTTGAAAGTACAAAAAGTTGAAGAATTACCCGATAAGATTGTGATTACTTTAAAAGAAATAGAACCCAAAGGTTCAGTGGCTCAAGTGACTACAAAACCGTGTTATGTTTTAAAGATAAAATCGAAGAAACCTATCGAAATAAAATAAAAAAATCCCGATACTCTCGGGATTTTTTATTTCGATTAATTTGTATTAATTGAATCTGTAACGAATTCCTAAAGCTAAATCAGGACCAAAATTATTATCTCGGTATCCATCAGAATTAAAATACAATTCAGGTCTAAGGTCTAATGACAATTGAATAGGCACTTCTTTAAAGTTGTATTCAATTCCGATATCACCAGCCGCAAACAAAAAAGTACCACTATTTGAAATGCCGGATTTATTATAATTCCAACTTCCAACACCAGCGCCAACGCCAGCATACCAATTAAAACCATTGTCAATGTTCCAAACCCATTGATAAACACCAGTTAGTTTAAAAGCATCTACATAATTACTATTTCTAAATCCTAAATCAAGTTCAAGTCGATTATTTTTAGACAAACCTCTTTGGTAAGAAATCTCTCCACCAAAACCATCATTGTCTCCTAAACGCAATCCTAATGCGTTCTTCGAGATGTCTTGAGCTTGAATGCTAAATGCTAAACCTAGTAGCATAACAGCCGATAAAAATACTTTTTTCATATAAATTATTATTAATTAGTTTCAGCAAAGTAACATAACAATACAGGCACATAGCTTATATAATTTATGCTATTAGTTACATAATTATGATTCTTAATTTAAGTGATAAGTTGATAAAAACTCTTCTTGTGTTGCCGTTTGTGATGTAGGTATTGGTAATGTAACACCAGGAATCGTGTTCAACTGATAATTTATTAAAGTATTAGCATACACCATTCCGATGTTTTTGCTGTAATATTGTGTAGAAGTTACAACGTCTTGTGCATTCATCACTGTAATAGGAATGGTTATTCCGGAAACAACTTGTGTTGTGGTAATTTTAAGATTCAAAACAACTTTTGTTTTTTTAACATCCGTATACATGTCACCATTTGAGGATAAATAATTCGGAAGACTACCGTCACAAACTGTTTTTAAAGTATAATCAATGGTTAATGGATACGATTGCACCGTTTGATTTATGGTTCCAGAAGTGGTGCTTAATACGTCATTTACGGCTGCATTTTCTTTGAAAAAAATAAAATCGGTTAGCGACAAATTGATGGGTGATGTTAATCCGAAATTAATACTAAAATTTCCAGTCATTTCCAATTTACTTCCATCAATCTTTACGCCATTATCTTTCAAAGTAGAAGAGAAAAAACCTGTTGGGGTCGCTAAGGTTTTCATTTTTTTGTAAGTAACAGAATTAATCACTGTATCGTGTGAAATGTACAAAGAATCTCGACTTACAGTACCACCATTATCCACATCATACACCCAATAATTTCCATTTGTTAGAGGTAAAAAGGAAGTGGGAGGCGAATTGTCAACTCCAGGCTCATCGTTATTGTGTGAACATGAAGAAAAAAGAACCACTGCAAAAAGTGACGCCAAAATAAATTTTGTTTTCATATTGTTAGTATTAGTTTGAGCGCTAATGTAATAAAAGTTTTTTGTTTAAAAAAAAGGAGTTCAATATTAACTATAAACTTTAAAATCCTATTTTTGTTGAAAACAAGATACAATGGCAGGAAATAGTTATGGTACACTTTTCAAACTAACAACTTTTGGAGAATCTCATGGTGAAGCTTTAGGCGGAATAATAGATGGTTGTCCTGCTGGACTTGAATTGGATTTAGTTGCAATTCAACTTGAAATGCAACGCCGTAAACCAGGTCAATCTTCGATAGTTACACAACGAAAAGAAGAAGATGAAGTGAAATTTCTTTCAGGAATTTTTGAAGGAAAAACGACAGGAACGCCAATTGGATTTATTATTCCAAATACCAATCAAAAGTCAGACGATTATTCACACATTAAAGATACGTACCGTCCAAGTCATGCCGATTATGTGTATGAAAAGAAATATGGATTGCGCGATTATCGTGGTGGCGGAAGGAGTTCAGCTAGAGAAACCGCCAGTAGAGTAGTGGCTGGCGCTATTGCTAAACAGGTTTTAAAAGACATCACAATTAACGCTTTTGTATCGTCAGTAGGAAATATATTCATTGACAAACCCTATCAAGATTTGGATTTTTCAAAAATTGAAAGCAATGCCGTTCGCTGTCCAGATACCGCTACTGCTGATAAAATGGAACATTACATCAAAGAAATCAAGAAGCAAGGCGATACTATTGGTGGCACTATAACTTGTGTGATTCAGAATGTACCTATTGGATTAGGCGAACCAGTTTTTGATAAACTTCATGCCGAATTGGGAAAAGCGATGTTGTCTATTAATGCCGTTAAAGGCTTTGAGTTTGGCAGCGGATTTTGTGGCGCTATGATGAAAGGTAGTGAACACAACGATTTGTATAACGAAGACGGCACTACTAAATCCAATTTATCAGGTGGAATTCAAGGTGGAATTTCCAATGGAATGGATATTTATTTTAGAGTTGCCTTTAAACCTGTGGCTACTTTAATTCAGAAACAAGACGTACTTACTAATCAAAATGAAATTATAGAGCAACAAGGAAAAGGGCGTCATGATCCTTGTGTGGTTCCAAGAGCGGTTCCTATCGTAGAGGCCATGGCAGCTTTGGTGCTAGCTGATTTTTATTTGATTAACAAAACATACCGTAACTAGATGAATACAGAAGAAACAACAAAGAAATCAAACTTAACAAGGAATATTTTCATTGCATTGGTGTTAGGAATTACTCTTGGATTTGTTTTTAACAAATACTATGTCAACGCAGAAAATACTAAAATCGATTTTTATACCAAACAAATTGATGGTTACAACAATTCGTTAAAAGCCTATTTACCAGATTCAACTTCCGTAAATTATAAAACGGCTTCAAAAGCAATTGCTGTTTTTGAAAACAATAAAAAAGAAATTTTAAATGCTATACACAATTCTCCTAAAAGTTTTGAAGCAAACTATGATGCAGTAGCTAAAATTGACGATACATTAAAAAAGCTTACTACGTTGGTAAAAACGCCAAAAAGAGATACTCTTTCGGCTGATTTTACGCATTTAAAAGAAGTAAAAAAGTTTTCCGAAACGAAGTTAAGTGAATTGACTTCCGAGCGAGATAAGAAAATTCAATGGTTTGCTATTATTGCCGACATTTTTTTGCGATTGATTAAAATGATTGTTGCACCACTTGTATTTACAACGCTAGTTGTGGGTATCGCTAAATTAGGAGATATCAAAACCGTTGGACGAGTTGGAGGAAAAACGATGCTTTGGTTTATTTCTGCCTCCTTAACAAGTTTGGTTTTAGGTATGATTTTGGTTAATCTATTTAAGCCAGGTCAGTTGATGCATTTGCCCTTACCGTTAGACAATCAAAATACAGGAATTGACAAAGCTGCCCTTTCAATTAAAGATTTTGTGACTCATGTATTTCCTAAGAGTTTTATAGAATCAATGGCTAACAATGAGATTTTGCAAATTGTTGTTTTTTCGATATTTTTCGGAATTTCTGCGGCTGCCATAGGAAAGAAAAGTGAAAAAATTGTAAAAGCTTTAGACGATATTTCACATATTATTTTGAAACTCACTGGATTCATCATGAATTTTGCGCCTTATGCCGTTTTTGGTTCGATGGTGGTGGTAATCGCAAAACAAGGCATTGGGATTTTGACTACCTATGCAATTTTTATTTCAGAGTTTTATCTTGGATTGATTGTGTTATGGTTGGTGTTGATTTTGGCAGGTTCATTCTTTATTAAAAAACGAATTTTTTCATTGTTAAAACGTATCAAAGATCCAATTTTACTAGCATTTAGCACCAGTAGTTCTGAAGCGGCATTGCCAAAAACAATGATGGAACTAGAGCGATTTGGATGCAGTAATAAAATTACCAGTTTTGTGTTGCCATTGGGATATTCTTTTAATCTAGATGGAAGTATGATGTATATGACTTTCGCATCCATCTTCATTGCTCAATCATACGGTATTGATTTAATTATTGAAACCCAAATTTCGATGTTGTTGGTTCTAATGTTGACTAGTAAGGGAATAGCAGGTGTGCCTAGAGCTTCTCTTGTTGTAATTGCTGGTACATTAGCAAGTTTTAAAATTCCAGAAGTAGGTATTGCATTGTTGTTAGGGATAGATCCTATTTTAGATATGGGAAGAAGTGCTACAAATGTTGTCGGAAACAGTATAGCAACCGCAGTGGTAAGCAACTTAGAAGGAGAATTAGCAGATGAAAAAATATAATTTTTACTTGTTTTATAGCTTTTAAATTGCGAAAAAAATAAGGTAATTACCTTTTTATTGTAGTAAAGAAAAAGAAAGTTAAAATAAATTGCGGTTTAAAATAAAATACATAAATTTGAAACGAATTTACTTAAAACTATAATTTATGAAAAAAATTACTTTATTTTTCTTTCTGGCATTTTTAGCATTTAGTGCTAATGTAACTGCTCAGACTGACTATTACACAGCATTAGTTAATAATAATGGTACTTCTCAAAACGGACGTGCGCCTCAAGCTTTTGATAGATGTGACAGAAGTGTTTGGTTAATATCTGCTACAGATATGGCTGCTGCTGGTTATGTTAATGGTGATGTTATCACATCAATCGGATTTACTTACACAGGAACTCCATCAGACGTCCCAACTTCTGGTACATTTAAAGTATACCTTCAAAACACTACTGCAACTACAAACACTAAAAGTACTACTTGGTCAACTGCTATCAGTGGTATGACTTTAGCTAGTAATAATACTATTACTGTACCAGCCGCTTTAGGATCTGTAGATTATGATTTTTCAGGTGGAACTGCATTTACTTATACTGGTGGTGGATTATATATCGCTACTGATTATCAAAATTTAGCTGGTACTCTTGCTACAGTTGCTAATACAGCAAGTTGTAATGCTTCTTTAGCAGGTGGTCTACTAGGAGCTAGAACAACTACAACCACTTTACCAACCACTCTTACTGCTTCTGCTTATAGACCAGAAACTAGATTAGGTAAATTGGTTCCTTGTGCTAGACCTTTAAATGTAGCTGTACCTTCAACTACACTTAATTCAGCTAATATTAGCTTTACGTCATCTAATCCAGTAAATTTTGAATACGGTCCTTATGATTATACATTAGGCACAGGTACAACTGTATCAGGTGTAAGTTCTGTGTATACCTTGAATGGTTTAACTCCAAGTACTGCTTATGAAGTATATACTAAATCTGATTGTGGAGCTTTTGTTGGTACTAGTGCATGGACAGTTCCTGTTTCATTCCATACGACTTTCCAACCAGCTAATCCAACTTATAACACCAGTTTTGAAGTGGATGATTTTCCAAATATGGGATGGGTTGCAGATCCTGAAGTAAACGGTTCTGATTGGTTTATTAATTATGGTGGTACAGGAAGTGCTTTAGTTCAAAATGGATTGTATTCTGCAATTTCTCTTGCTAACGGTACTGCTGATGCTTCGGCAATGTTATACTCAAGAGGCGTAAATTTAACTGCTGGAAGTGTAGTTACTGTGTCTTATTATGATAGAGTTTATCTTTCTGCTACTGCTCCTGCAGTAACAACTTCTAGTTATGTATTAAGTTATGGTAATGACCAAACTCAATTGGCTCAAACTACTGTTCTTGCTACTGTTCCAAGTGCTGCTAACACTGCATTTGCTTTAAAAACATATACTTTTACTCCTGCAACTACTGGAGTTTATTATTTTAGTTTTCAAAACACTACTGCTGTGAATTCTACAGCTGCTACAACTACAGAGGCGTTAATTATTGATAACTTTACGGTTACTCAAACATTAGCTAACAATGAAGTTTTAGAATCTAAATTTTCTACGTATCCAAACCCTGCTAAAAACGTAATTAATGTAGCAAACACTACAGATGCTTTAATTACAGCTATCGAAATGACTGATATCAATGGTAGAGTTGTAAAAACTGTAAAATTCTCTAATGTTTCAGAAGCTCAAGTTACTGTTTCTGATTTAGCACAAGGAGTTTACATGATGAAAATAGTTTCTGATAAAGGTATCGCGACTAAAAAAGTGGTTAAAGAATAATTGAAAATTCATTTATACTATAAAAAAAGACTAAGCAATGCTTAGTCTTTTTTGTTTTTAGTACTTCCCATCATGAGGAAAATTGCTCCAATTAATCCAAAAATAACTAAAGCAAAAACTCCAATCATGATGAATGCTCCATTGTCCCAAGAATATAATGGGAGAACTAATTTATTCATAAGAAAGGGTTTTAAAGGTTAATCAAATCTATTTAATTTTTAATTGAATAAATATGATAATTATCATGACAAAAATTTAGCAGCAAGTTCTAGTGTTGGTACTAGACAACTTTCTTTTTTTCCATACCATTTATAACGGTTTTTGGCTATGAAATTATAAACACCATTTGTAAGAAAATCGGGAATAAATCGGAAATAATATACCAGTGAAATTAATCCTTTTAGGTCTTTTGCAATAATAAGTGCAGCTTCTGCCTTGGTGTAATAAGCGACTTTTGGAAGGTATAAAATTATGCCATCGACTTTTAGTAAATCGATACCTAAGTAGTCTATTATTTCTTTTCCTAATTCCGATTGAATGGCAACAAACCGAAACACATCCTTCGAATCGTTTTTGATGATGAATTGTACAGAGGCATCACATAAATTGCAAACGCCATCAAAAAGTATGATTTTTTTATCTTGAGGTAACCCTATCATTTACTTAGCTCTTTCAACAAACTCAATAGCCTCGATACTCACTTTAGAAGTAAAAATTCCGTAATTGACTGTAGCTTTGTTTTTTTCGATGGCATCTATGGTACCAATGGCTTTTCCATCAATCATGCGAACACGATCACCAACTTTTAAAACCACTTTAGGTTTTTCAGGAACCAATGCAGCTTTTACTTTTTTTTCTTTTTTCTCCTTACGGATTTCTTCTACTTTTACCGTAACTTCTTCTTGAACTTGTTTTTTGATGACTTCTTTAATTTTTTTCTCTTTAACAGAAAGTTTTCTCCTTTTAGAATTTTCAATTTCAATCATTTTTAAAAATTCACCAATCAAAATTTTCTTGTCTTTATTATTGAAGTATGTTTCCGAAATATCGTCAATTTTTTGTCCGATATAAATCAATCGCTGGTTGGCGTCATACAATTCTTGATACCGTTCTAGCTTCTCTTGTATTTTTAGATTGATGGATTCCATTTTTCTACTTTCTTCACGCGCTTTGGTTTCTTCTTCTTTAAGATTTAAAGAAGTTTTTTCCATTTTAGAACGTTCTTTCTGTAATGTCGCAATGGTTTTATCAAATCGCACTTTTCCGCCTTCAATTTTCTTTTTGGCACGATTAATCAATCCGTAGGGAATACCATTTTTTTGGGCTACTTCAAAGGTGAATGAGCTTCCAGCTTGCCCTAATATCAATTTATACATGGGTTCTAATGATTTTTCATCAAAAAGCATGTTGGCGTTAGAGGCATAAGGTAATTCGTTAGCTAAAATTTTTAAATTGGAATAATGCGTTGTTATGATACCGAATGCTTCTCGATGGTAAAATTCTTCCAAAAAAGTTTCTGCTAATGCACCACCCAATTCAGGATCAGAACCAGTTCCAAATTCATCGATCAAGAACAATGTTTTTGAATTGCATTTTTTTAAAAAATAATTCATGTTTTTTAATCGATAACTATAAGTACTTAGATGATTTTCAATAGATTGATTATCTCCAATATCGGTCAATATTCGGTCAAACAAAAAGGTTTCACTGCGTTCGTGAACCGGAATAAGTATGCCGCTTTGCAACATTAATTGCAACAATCCTACCGTTTTTAAAGAGATGGTTTTTCCACCAGCATTGGGTCCTGATATTACAATGATTCTACTTTCATTGTTCAGTTCAATGGTTTGCGGAAAAGTAACTTCATTTTTACTTTTGTTGTTTAAAAATAAAATGGGATGGTACGCTTCTCTAAAATACAACCGCTTTTCTTCAATAATAGTGGGTAAAATGGCATTGATTTTATGTGCGTACTTAGCTTTCCCAGCCACTACATCAACATCACTTAAAAACTCCTGATATTCCTTCAGTAATCCTAAGAAAGGTCGAATGTCATGCGTTAATTTCTTTAAAATACGAGTTATTTCTTCACGTTCTTCATACTCTAAATTACTCAATTCTCTTGAATATTTTAGGGTTGCTTCTGGCTCTATATACGCAATGCTTCCTGTTTTGGAACTACCTAAAATAGAACCTTTAACTTTACGTCGATACATTGCTAAAACTGCTAAAACTCTGCGGTTTTCCACAAAACTTTCTTTGATGTCATCCAAATAACCAAGAGCATTGTACTGTGTTAAAGCGGTTCCAAAACTTTGGTTGACTTTGCCACGAACCACACTCATATCTCTACGAATATTGATTAAATCAGGAGAAGCGTTATCTTTAATAACCCCATATTTGTCAACTACTTCATCAATTTTTTGGATGATGTATTTGGTGTATTCTACTTGAACCGCTCGTTCGTTCAATTTGGGATAATAATCGCTGAATTTTTTTAAGAATAGAAGTAACACATTTGTCGTTTCTGATAAAGTTGCCATTTTTCTGAACGTGCTAACTTCAAGAAAACTATCTTCTATACCTAACATTTTCAAATCTGAGGTGATGTTTTCAAAACCGTGATTTGGAAGTGCATTATTATTAGTAAAAGAAGCTAAATACTCCGATGTTTGCAAAAGCGCATTCATTAAGAGTTCTTTGTCTTTAAATGGTGTAATTTCTAGTGCTTTTTGCTTTCCAATTTCGGTATTACATCGATCGGAAATGGTTTGCAAAATGGTACTAAATTCTAAGTCTTGTAACGTTTTATCGGTAATAGAAATCATAGCTTGTTTTCAGAAATTCAAAGTTACAAAGGTTGTAAGCCATATTGCAATAGATTTTTATATTTTTGATAAAAATTTATACAATGTTAATCCAAATACACGCTTCATGGCAGAAGGTTCTTTCTTCAGAACTTCAAAAGCCGTATTTCACGAATTTGATTTCCTTTGTAAAAAAGGAATATGAATCGACCGTTTGTTATCCTAAAAAAGAGCAGATTTTTGCAGCTTTTGACCATTGTCCTTTTGATAATGTTACCGTTGTAATTATAGGTCAAGACCCGTATCATGGACCAGGACAAGCTAATGGATTGTGTTTTTCAGTGAATGATGGCATTCCTTTTCCACCTTCTTTGAATAATATTTTTAAAGAAATTGAAACCGATATTAAAGTTCCATTTCCGCAATCGGGTAATTTAGAACGTTGGGCTCAGCAAGGCATTTTATTGTTGAATGCCACATTAACGGTTAAACAAAGCGAAGCAGGAAGTCATCAAAATCAGGGTTGGGAAACATTTACAGATGCTGTAATTCAGAAAATTTCAGCGGAAAAAGAAAATGTAGTGTTCTTGCTTTGGGGCGGTTTTGCTAAAAAGAAAGGATTAAAAATTGATCGAAAAAAACATTTTGTACTTGAAACGGGACATCCATCACCTCTGAGCGCTAATAGAGGTTTGTGGTTTGGAAACAAGCACTTTAGCAAAACCAATGATTTTCTGAAAAGTAAAGGAATTCCTGAAATTAAATGGTAAAAAAAATCCATTGCGGTTAACAATGGATTTTAAGATTTTATGTTTGGTTAGTTGACAGTAAAATTATAATAACCGTCGGCATCTAAGCCATTTATTTTTGAATTAATATTTAAAATAATATCGCCATTTTTACTATTAGATTGTAATTCAACTAAATCGGTTGCCTCACTATTATAACCAAAACTTAATCGGTATTGTCCTGCAGAAGGTAGTTTTATGCCGCAAAGAAATTCGTATCGATCATTTGCGGTGTCAAATAGTGCTGTAGCATTATAAAAACTTCCGGTTTCAAATTTACCCAAGTTCAAATCAATATTGGGCAAACTAGCATCTACTAAAATCCAATCATTACCCACTTTTTTCTCTAATAAGTATGAAAAACTAAAGGAAGGAGCATTGTTTGTGGTTTTTCTAATGTCTAATAAATTAGTTTGATTGGGTTCGGGTAAAAGTCTGTTGATATAGGCATTAATGTAAATATTGCTACCAGTATTGTAGGTAGTTTGTGTTTGAATTTGAACTAAATTAGGAATCGAAACGTATGCAGTGTTATAGAAATCATCATCGTTTGTATCACAAGCTGTAAATCCTAACACAAATACAATCAATAAGAACGTAATTTTTAATGTTTTCATAATATTTGCTTTTAAAATCTATATCCTAAATTAACTCCAACTCTTGTAATCACATCGGGACTTTTCTCACGATTGGTTAGGTTTGAACCAAACCCTACAAGAAACTCTAGTGCCCATGATTCTTTAAAGTACATTTTATATCCCAAACTTCCGCCTAGGCCAAAATCGGAATACGTACTTTTTTGAATGGTATAATATCCATTTCCGTTAGTGTCATTAGTTCTAATAATTTCTTTAAAATCGCCACCATTGGCTGAGGCAAAAACTTCGGCAAAATAATACCGTGATTTACTTTTAGACAAGGCATATCGCAGATAAGGGTTGAATTCATATTTAGGCAAATTGTTTCTAAATCCGTCATTAAATTCATCTTCAATTTTAGAACTGTTAGAAAAATTTACATTTATACCAAATGAAAAATCTTTTTTAAGAAAACGTTCGTAACTAAAACTCATTTTCCCATAAGTAATAGCCGATAAAACATCAACTCTGAATTCATTTTTTTTGGCAGACAAAGTACTTTCTTGAGCAGAAGTAACTAGAGTTCCAAGAAAAAATAGGACAATTATTTTCTTCATATAGTTCTAATTTTAGTGAGCTAATATACTATTTTATTTGATGAGTTTAAAATTAATTAAAAGTCAAAGCACTCAGAATTTCTTCTTTCATAAAAGGACCTCCAGGATATTTAGCAGTATAATCAAGATTAAGCCAAATGTTACCTCTTTCGTCGATGTGATAATGGAGCTGCTTTCCTTTACTTTCTATTGGAAAAAGAATTTTTTTTATCAAAAAATTGATGATTTCCAAATCGGCTTTGTTCCCAATAAGTATTTCGGGATAGATATGACCGTTGGTATGAATTAATCTTGGTGTACCGCCAATAGAGCGAATAGCTGCCGCCATTAATATCGAATGATCGTCGCAATCACCCGATAAATACTGTACCGATTCACTCGCACTGGCAATGTATTCTTCACCTTTAGGGTCGCGAACATAATTCCAATTGGTGTTGATTTCTTTAAAAACCGCAAAACATTGAATTAAAGTAAAATAATCGTGATAACCTTTTACATCTTTGAAATATTTATTAACCGACATAATGGCGAAATTGCGAACCTTTGGATTTTCATAATCAATGGCATTGATTATTTTGGTTTTGTTAGGAAAAGGCAGCAATCGATCGACAATGATATCTTGTGGGTATGGATTTTCAGCCATTGTAAATAGCATCGATTGGTAGTCCTCGAAAACAGTTTGAAACCCATAACCGCCAAAAATAGTTCCGTATACCAATGCTATGAGATATAAAAAAACACTAATCAGTGTAATTCTTCTCATAGCTTGAAGTACGAATTGGATTAAGACTAAAATGACAATAAAAATCAATATTCGATCTAGATGGAAATACCAATTAAATTGTACTAAATTTTGATGAACTATTATGAATATCGGGATAGCAACCAGCACATTAAGCACAAAAATGATTATCGTATCCCAAGGTTTTTTAACCGTGAGTTTGTTTTTAAGATACAGATAATACAGTTTTGTTTTTTCTAACATCGGTTAAGAATTGCAAAAGGCTAAATGACTTTTACAATATCAGCAAAAGTACCTTTTTTATCAATAATTTTGAGTTCAAATAATTGATTTTGAATTTTGTTTAACATTTCATTCGATAAAGGTTTTTGTGACCATTCTGTCAAACGCAACCATTCTTGGATATCTTCTATTTTTTGATGGTATTTTGATGCTAAAATGCTATCAATATGGGGTATTTGCTTAAATGGTAGTGTTGCTTTATTGATTACATTTAAAATTTGAGTGATGGTATTGGGTTGCTCTTCAAGAATTTCATTTCGTACCGCAATAACAAAACATGGCCACGGAGTAGGGCAGTCGGCTACTCGACGAAAAACACCTTTGTCTACTAAGGGTTTGGTCATGAATCGTTCCCACATAAAATAGTCGGCTTTTTCATTGGTTAACGCTTCAACGGCGCCATCTATTGTATTAACGATTTCAAATTCTAAATTATCTGTTTTCCAACCTTGATTTTGAGCATTTACATATGCCATTAATTGCGAACCCGAACCGTATCGAGAAATAGCAACTTTGGTGTTTTCTAAGTCGTTTATGCTTTGATATTTGGAGTTCGCACTTACATGAATGCCCCAAATAAGCGGACTTTCAACATACACTTGCACTATTTTACTCGGATTTCCGCCAACAATATCTTTAATGATACCTTCGGTTAAGATCACAGCAATATCGGCCGAACCATCGCGTAGCATTTGACACATTTTTCCAGTACCTTCAGGTACATCTGTCCATTGCAAATCAATACCTAATGCTTCAAATTCGTTATTTTGGATTGATAAATGCCACGGTAAGTTGAAGTGTTCTGGAACACCTATTATTTTGATCTGTTTCATTCTTTGAGGATTACGATTTTCACTTCGCACTTCGAATTTTATATTTTGTACGTTCCAATTGCCACCATTTCCACAGAACACCATCTTTATCGGGATAATCCTCGACAAGTTGCATACCGCATTTGCTTAAAACTCGGTTGGAAGCTCCATTTTCGGCATGTGTGTAGGCATTCATGATTTTGATATCCATTTGGTTGAACCCATAATTTAACCAAAAATCGGTTGCTTCGGTGGCATAGCCTTTATTCCAAAATTTTTCGTCTAACCGATAACCATAATCATAGAAATTGGTATTGCCATTTTCTATATGATCATTCACATACTTGATTCCGGTCCAACCTATAAATTCGCCAGTTTCTTTTAAGACTGTAGCAAAACGACCAATGTTATTTTCTTCATATTGTCTTTGTACATATTCAATAACTTTGATACTTTCATCAACAACTACTTCGGGTTTTTGCCAAAGATATTTATGAACATTTGGGTTTTTATTTAATTCAAATAAGGCTTCCGCGTCAGATAACTCTAACGGACGAAGTACTAGTCGTTCTGTTTCTAAAACTAAGTTCATGATTCTAATTTTTCAATAATAATCAAAGAAAATATAATTATTACAAAGGCAACAAACATGTTTTTTTGAGCTACAGTAAATCCATTTTTATCAATTGCTTCACTTTTATTGTTTAGAAAGTATTCAATTTCAGTTGGATATTTATTTTCAATCGAAATGTTTAATAATTGAAAAAAACTCCATCTAAAAAGGCCTCCAATTCCTAAAAAAAATCTTCTTACAGGCTCAAATATTATATGATGAATAAGGAACATTTATTACTCCGCCAATTTATCTAAAGCATATTCAATCAAAGCATCTACAGCTTTATACGGATCGTCACTAAAAGTTCCTGTAGCACGATTGGCAATAATGGCATTAAGTGATAAACACTCATGTCCTAATAATTTTCCTAAGCCATAAATAGCACCTGTTTCCATTTCAAGATTGGTCATTTTAATGCCTTCATATTCAAATTGATCCATTTTGCTATTCAATTCAGGGTCTTGAATATTCAATCTCAATACGCGTCCTTGTGGACCGTAAAACCCACCTGCAGTTCCAGTAAAACCTTTAAAGATTTTATCGCTTTCAATACGTTTTTCTAATGTTTCACTTCCTCTAACTACATAAGGACGACCTTTTTTTAAATCCCAGTTGGTTTGTGTAATAAAAGCATCCTCAATAGCAGTTTCTGAAATATCTTCAATCAAATAGGAGCGAAGCATGTTGTCCAAACCCAATCCATATTGGCTCATCACAAAACTATCACAAGGAATGTCTGCTTGCAGCGAACCAGAAGTTCCAATTCGAACAATATTCAACGAAGTCAATTCTTCTTTAATGGCTCTGGTTTCCAAGTTGATGTTTACCAACGCATCCAATTCGTTCATGACGATGTCAATGTTATCCGGACCAATGCCTGTTGACATTACGGTCATTCGTTTGCCTTTGTAAATTCCAGTTTGTGTTTTAAATTCACGTTTTTGTTGTGAAAATTCGATGCTTGAAAAATGTTTGGTAATTTTTTCTACCCTATTTTGATCACCTACAAAGATGATGTCTTTCGCAATATGTTCCGGTTTCAGGTTCAAGTGGTATACACTTCCATCCGGGTTTAAAATTAATTCTGATGATGCAATCATGTTTTTTATGTTATAGGTTGTTAGTGTTAACTTCGTACTTTGTATTTCAAACTTCGTACTTCAAATTAGCCTCCAACACGTTTTGTTTTAAATCCTTTATCTTGTAACAGTTTCATTATTCGATCGCGATAATCGCCTTGTATAATGATTTCTCCTTCTTTATAAGTGCCACCAACGGCTAACTTACTTTTGATTTCTTTCGCTAAAATTTTAAAATCTTCCTCGGCACCTTCATAACCAGAAATGATTGTGGTGGGTTTGCCTTTTCGTTTTTCAAATTTGCAAATCATGGGTTCTTTCTGCACAAATAACTCATGTTCTTTTTCAATTTGTTCTTCGGGTTCATTGGAAACCTCGTGATCAGGAAATAGTTTTTTTAATTGTTCTTGTAAATCCATATTTCTTTAAATTAAAAATTGAGAATTAAAAATTAATAAAAATTCTTAACCCTCAATTTTTAATTATTAATTTTTAATTACTTCTTAATCAATCCTAATTCTACCAAACGCTCATTCAAATAATCACCAGCGGTAATGTCTTCAAATTGTTTCGGATTATTCTCATCAATACATTCTGGCAAACAATTCAACTTCATATCGCTCACAGGATGCATAAAAAACGGAATCGAATAGCGTGAGGTATTCCACAATTCTCTTGGCGGATTAACCACTTGGTGGATTGTCGATTTCAATTTATTATTAGTATGTCTTGATAACATATCACCAACATTAATCATCAATTCGTCAGGTTGTGCCATAGCATCAATCCATTGTCCATCGTGATTTTGAACTTGCAATCCTTTTCCTTGAGCACCCATTAAAAGCGTAATCAAGTTAATGTCACCATGAGCCGCAGCTCTTACAGCGCCATCTTTTGGCTCATCGGTTATTGGAGGATAGTGAATCGGACGCAAAATACTATTACCGTCTTTGATGTAGTTATCAAAATAAAACTCATCCAAACCTATATGTAAAGCCAATGCTCGCAACACATAAACACCTGTTTTTTCCAGCATTTTATAGGCTTCTTTACCAGTTTCGTTAAAGTTAGCCAATTCATTTACCGTGACATTTTCGGGATATTCATTAGCATATTTAGAACCTTCACTAACGTATTGACCAAAATGCCAAAATTCTTTTAAATCACCAGCCGAACGGCCTTTTGCGTGTTCTTTTCCAAACGAAATGTAACCACGTTGGCCACCAATTCCCGGAATTTCATACTGCTTTTTAGTTTCCAATGGAAGATTAAAGAAGTTGCGCACTTCACTATATAAATCTTCAACCAATTGGTCATCCAAAAAATGACCTTTTAACGCTACGAAGCCAATGTCTTCGTAAGCTTTTCCGATTTCATTTACAAATTTTTGTTTACGTGCCGGATCATCCGACAGGAAATCACGTAAGTCAACACTTGGAATTTGTTGCATACTACTAAAACTTTTTTGTTAATAACTTCAATTGGAAAAATTCCAATCATAACTACAAATGTAACTAATTTTTAAATTCAAATTATCAAAGTTATTAACATTTTTAGAAGCTATTTACTTCGTCAGTTTGCTCTTTTGGAGCTCGTGTCCTGCTTTCGCCTTTATCTTGCTTCGTAAACTACGCAAGGATATCGGCTCCATCAGGGCTAGGGCTATGGTTTTTCATAAGAAATGGGTAGTTTACTTTAGTTTTTTATACAATTCATCGAAAACAAATAAAAACACAAACAATTCTGCAAAAACTTTAGGAGTAACGCTCCAAAATTTTATATTTTTGCAATGCTTAAAAACAAACAAATGAACTTCGATAGAAAAGATTTGTCTAATATTCAATTATTAGATTTATATAAAAGACTTTTAAAACCAAGATTGATTGAGGAAAAAATGCTCATTCTTTTGCGTCAAGGAAAAGTATCCAAATGGTTTTCAGGTATCGGTCAAGAAGCCATATCAGTCGGAATTACAGCCGCTTTAGATCAAGACGAATACATCTTACCAATGCACCGAAATTTAGGGGTTTTTACGGGTCGTGATATTCCGTTGCACCGCTTATTCTCGCAATGGCAAGGAAAAAAAACAGGCTTTACCAAAGGTCGCGATAGAAGTTTTCATTTCGGTACACAAGAATTCAAAATCATCGGAATGATTTCGCATCTTGGTCCGCAATTAGGTGTGGCTGACGGAATCGCATTAGCCAACAAATTAAAGAAAAACGGAAAAGTAACCGCGGTATTTACTGGTGAAGGCGCTACTTCGGAAGGCGATTTTCATGAAGCATTAAATATTGCTTCGGTTTGGGATTTACCTGTTTTATTTGTAATAGAAAATAATGGTTACGGATTATCAACACCAACCAACGAGCAATACCGTTGTGAAAACCTTGCCGATAAAGGCATTGGTTACGGAATGGAAAGCTACATTATTGATGGTAATAATATTCTTGAAGTTTATTTAAAAATAGCCGAATTAAAAGCCTCGTTAGCCGAAAATCCACGACCAGTTCTATTAGAATTTAAAACGTTTAGAATGCGAGGTCACGAAGAGGCGAGTGGTACTAAATATGTTCCGCAAGAACTAATGGATTTATGGGCTATTAAAGATCCAATAGCTAATTATAGAGATTATTTGCTTTCGGTTAGCGTACTTTCTGAAGAATTGGATACCGAATTTAAAGCCGCTATCAAAGCAGAAATTGATGAACATTGGGCTATTACACAAGCCGAACCCGATATTGTTGCTGATTTAAGTGAAGAATTAAACGATGTTTATAAACCATATGATTTTGAAGAAATTAATCCTTCTAATGAAATAGAAAATATCCGTGTGGTTGACGCTATTTCTCAGGCGCTTAAACAGTCAATGGAACGTCATGAGAATTTGGTCATCATGGGTCAAGATATCGCCGAATATGGTGGGGCTTTCAAAATTACAGAAGGCTTTGTGGAACAGTTTGGAAAAGAGCGTGTACGCAATACACCCATTTGCGAAAGCGCTGTAGTTTCTGCTGGAATGGGATTGTCAATTAACGGTCACAAAGCGATTGTTGAAATGCAATTTGCTGATTTTGTTTCTACAGGTTTCAATCCCATTGTGAATTTATTAGCAAAACAGCATTACCGTTGGAATGAAAAAGCCGATGTTGTAGTGCGTATGCCTTGTGGTGGTGGCACGCAAGCCGGACCATTTCATTCGCAAACCAACGAAGCGTGGTTTACTAAAACTCCAGGATTGAAAGTAGTTTATCCAGCCTTTCCTTATGACGTAAAAGGGTTGTTAAACACAGCTATTAATGATCCAAATCCAGTACTGTTTTTTGAGCACAAACAATTGTATCGTTCGGTATATCAAGAGGTACCTAAAGATTATTATACGATTCCATTTGGAAAAGCATCGGTAATCAAAGAAGGTTCGGATGTTACGATTATTTCATTCGGTGCTGGTGTGCATTGGGCCTTGGAAACGTTGTCTAAACATCCTGAAATAAAAGCAGATTTGATTGATTTAAGAACACTACAACCTTTAGATACTGAAGCCATTTATACCTCGGTAAAGAAAACTGGTAAATGTATTATTCTTCAAGAAGATACATTGTTTGGTGGTGTAGGTAGCGATATTTCTGCATTGATTATGGAAAATTGCTTTGAATATTTAGATTCGTCTGTTCGTAGAGTGGGTAGTTTGGAAAGTGCCATTCCTTTTGTAAAATCATTGGAAGATCAATATTTGCCTAAAATTCGTTTTGAAGAAGAATTGTTACTTTTGCTAGCATATTAAGTTTAATAATTATGAGAAAGATAGTATTTTTGTTGTTTTTGACATTCATAATAAGTTCATTTACAACCACTGAAAAAACAGATTCCTTCAATATTGTGGGAAAATGGACTGGAAAAGACGAAAGTAATAATGAAGGTTCTTTTATTTTTGATAAAGATGGATATGCTATAATGATTAAGGAAGGTCAAAGTATGGGTGGTAAGGAATTTGAATTAGAAGGTATTAAAGCGAGTATGCAATATGCTATGGATGAAAATTCAAATCCAATTAAATTTGATATTATTATTACAGCTTTAAAAAATCAAAAGTCGAAGAGTATGCGAATGTTGATGAAGATAGTTAATAAAAACAAAATCATATTAGCAAGTAATTTTAATGAAATTCGTCCTACTAGTTTTACAAAAAGTAATTCTATAATTTTAGAAAGAGAATAATTTTAAACTTTTAAATGAAACCGTTAGTAGAGAAATTGTTGCTTAAAGAAGCTTCAATACACAAGGTACAATACGACACCGAGTGGTTTTATTATTTGGAAGATATGAAATTCTATCTTAAAGAAGATTTATCTCAAGTAGAATGCATTCATTTACCCATGATTATTGAGGGTGAAGAAGAATTTGTAAAGTGCTGTACTTTAGAAGATATTTTAAGAAATAGAAAAGAAATTGAATAAAAAAGGCACTTTTAAAGTGCCTTTTTTGTGTTTTAAAACTTAATTGTTTTCAACGTATTTTTTAAAATGATTTAAAATAGCTTGCCAACCATCACGTTGCAATTCAATGGGATTTTGATTTTCAGCTTCAAAAGTTTCCACGATTTCAACAGTATTGTCTAAGGCAATAAAATCTATAGAAGCCATTCGTCCATCATCCATAGTATATTTGATGCGTTTATATTCTTGAATCTCAGTGTAGGTTCCGCCAAAATCAAAACTAAAACTACCATCTTTAGCGGCCATGGTGCTGCAAAATTTGCCTCCAACCACCAAGTCATTACTCGCTTTAGGGGTATGCCAATCTTCAGAAGCATAATTCCATTGTTCAATATGTTTTGGAGTTGTCCAATAGTTCCAAACTTTTTCAATGCTACTATTTACAGTACATTCTACCGTAATTTTTGTTTTATTTTCCATCATAAGCGTTTTGTAATTTTAGACAATCGATTTTTTTCATTTGTAACATGGCATTCATCACATTATTTGCTTTCTCACGATCGGAATCGCTCATTAATTGCATCAATAATTTTGGAATAACTTGCCATGAAATACCAAACTTATCTTTGAGCCAACCACACTGACTTTCGATTCCTCCATTGTCTAGAAATTTATTCCAAAAGAAATCGACTTCTTCTTGATTTTGGCAGGTAATGAGCAATGAAAATGCCTCGTTAAACGAAAAATCATGTGGAATATGACTTTCCATCGCCATAAAAGTTTGATGGTGCAATTTGAATTCGGCAAATTGAATGTTGTTTTCAAATCCAGGATACGCATCTCCAAAACGAGCAACTGTTGTTTTTTCTGAATTTTCAAACAAATCGGTGTATAAATTAATGGCTTCTTCAGCATTTCCAAACTGCTCGTTTGCGAATAAAAGTGAAGGTGCAATTTCTAAATCTTTTTCACCAAAAAACAATTGCCATGACAAGCCATATTTATCGTTAACCCAGCCGTATTTTTTGCTCCAAGGGTATTCATTTAAAGCCATTAAGACGATTCCCTCATGAGAAAGTGATTCCCACAAAGCGTCAATTTCATCAAAGTTATTACACGTTACAAATAACGATACAGCATTCGAAAACTTGAATTGTGGACCACCATTTATAGCTGTAAATTGCATTCCATTCAATTGAAAATTGGTCAGCATTGGATTGATATTGTCTAGGGAAGAATTTTTAAAAATAGAAGTATAAAAGCGAGCAGCTTCTTCGGCTTGACCGTCATACCATAGAAAAGGCGTTATTTTTTGCATAGGTTATAGCGTTATGTTTTTACGATTTAATTCAAAAAAAGAGATTGAAGTTTTTAACAATTGTTCAAACAAATTTAATAAATAAATCCAAAAGGCCTTCATAAAATCCAAGTCGGTAAAAAATAGTTTTTTGTTTTTAACATTTACCTTACATTTGTGTAAAATTAAACAGTTCATTTGTGATTGCTACCAATAAACTCAAGATATTCAACGATCCTATATATGGTTTTATAACCATTCCGAATACACTAATTTACGACCTCATTCAGCACCCTTATTTTCAGCGTTTGCGACGTATTTCACAAATGGGAATGTCGTATTTGGTTTATCCAGGTGCACATCACACACGTTTTCATCACGCATTGGGTTGTATGCATATCATGCAAAAAGCGGTTCAAACACTTCGTTTTAAAGGTGTAGTTATTTCTGATGATGAAGAAAATGCGTTGTACATCGCTATTTTATTACACGATATTGGCCACGGACCTTTTTCGCATGCAATGGAACACAGCATTGTTGAAGAAGTACATCACGAAGAAATATCGCTTAAATTTATGGATGCTTTGAATGCTGAATTTGAAGGAAAACTAGCATTAGCCATTCAAATTTTTAAAGGAGAATACCACAGAAAATTCATGTTGCAATTGATATCCAGTCAGTTGGATATGGATCGTATGGATTATTTAAAACGCGATAGTTTTTATAGTGGTGTTGCCGAAGGAAATATCAACAGCGACCGTCTGATTCAGATGATGAATGTACAAGATGATGTGTTGGTTATTGAAGAGAAAGGCATCTATTCAGTTGAAAAATTTTTGGTATCACGTCGATTGATGTATTGGCAGGCCTATCTTCATAAAACCTCTGTGGCGGCAGAATTGATTTTGACTAAAATTCTAAAACGTGCTAAAGAATTGACTCAAAAAGGAGTCGATTTGAAGGGTAGTGAACCGTTGGCGTTTTTTCTGAATAATAAAATTACAATGGTTTCTTTTGATAAAAAGGTTTTGAAAACATTTGCATTATTAGATGATTATGATGTACTTGGAGCTATTAAATCCTGGCAATTTCACTCGGATTTTGTATTGAGTTCGTTGTGTAAAATGATCATAAATCGCGATTTATTGAAAATTGTAATTTTAGATGAAAAGCCCAACACTGAAAAATTAGCCGAATTAAAAAATAAATTGAGTGCCTTGTATAACATTTCGGATAAAGAGGCGACTTATTTTGTTTTTAAAGGAAAATTGAAAAATCAAGCTTACAATAAAGAAAGCGAGCCTATTCGAATTCTTAAGAAAGACGGAACCATAGAAAATCTGGTAGATTCTACAGATCAATTGCAAGTAAAAGCCCTTTCAAAAGCTGTTATTAAGTATTTTATGTGTTTTCCAAAAGTTCTTTTGGATACTTAAGGGTTTAAATTAAATTTTATATTTTTGTGCCGATGAAACAAGCCGATAAATGTGTAAATTTGATTTTTGAGTGCGAATGCGCATTCTATTGTATACCAATGGAACATATTATTTAAGAAAATGAAATTTACAGCAGAACAAATAGCAGGTATTTTAGAAGGCGAAGTAGTAGGAAATCCTAATGCTGTCGTTCATAAATTGGCTAAAATTGAAGAAGGAACAGAAGGTTCTTTAACGTTTTTATCCAATCCTAAATATCAAAATTACATCTACACCACACAAGCCACCATTACCATTGTTAACAAAAGTTTTGAGGCTGAACAACCAATTTCTTCAACCTTAATTAAGGTAGAAGATGCTTATCAGTCATTTTCAAAATTACTGGAATATTACAATCAAGTTAAGTTGATGAAATCGGGTATTGAACAGCCTTCTGTCATTTCCGAAAATGTGACCTATGGAAGCGATTTATATCTGGGTAGTTTTTGTTATGTAGGTAAAAATGTAAAAATTGGAGACAATGTAAAAATCTATCCCAACACTTTTATTGGTGATAATGTGGTAATTGGTGATAATTGTGTGTTCTTTGCAGGCGTTAGAATTTATTCTGAAACCGAAATTGGTAATAATTGTGTCATTCATTCGGGAACTATTATTGGTTCTGATGGCTTTGGCTTTGCGCCTTTAGAAGATGGAACATATAGTAAAATTCCACAAATTGGAAATGTTATTTTAGAGGACAATGTAGAAGTAGGTTCTTGTACAACCATAGATCGAGCTACAATGGGTTCTACCGTCATTAGAAAAGGCGTTAAATTAGACAATCAAATTCAGATTGCGCACAATGTAGAAATTGGAGAAAATACGGTTATTGCTTCTCAAACAGGTGTTGCTGGTTCAACCAAAATTGGAAAAAGTTGCATGATTGGTGGTCAAGTAGGAATAGTTGGGCATATTACAATCGGTAATGGTGTTCGAATTCAGGCGCAATCAGGTATCGGTAAAAGTATAGCTGATGGTGAAGTGGTTCAAGGAACTCCAGCATTCAATTATGGCGACTTTACTAAGTCGTACGTACATTTTAAAAACCTACCCAAAATAGTTTCTGAATTGGACGATTTGAAAAAGAAAATAGAATAACAAACATATAAACTAGATTTAATATTATGGTTAAGCAAAAAACCATCAAAAGTGAAATTACACTAACAGGAGTTGGGCTACATACGGGTAAAGAAGTTAAAATGACTTTTAAACCAGCACCCATCAATAATGGTTTCACATTTGTGAGAGTTGACTTAGAAGGCAGTCCTATAATCGAGGCTGATGCCAACTACGTAGTGAATACTCAAAGAGGAACAAACTTAGAAAAATTAGGTGTTAAAATTCAAACCTCAGAGCACGTATTAGCGGCATTTGTAGGTTGTGATGTTGATAATGTCATTATAGAATTGAATGAATCTGAACCACCAATTATGGATGGTTCGTCTAAGTTTTTTGTAGAAGCTATTGAAAAAGTTGGTGTTGAAGAACAAGAGGCAGATCGTAAATACTACGTCGTTAAAGAAGTGATTTCATTTACAGATGAAGCTACAGGAAGCGAAATTATTGTGATGCCATCTGAGGATTATCAAGTAACTGCAATGGTAGATTTTGGAACCAAAGTCTTAGGAACCCAAAATGCTACGCTTAAAAATATTGCCGATTTTAAAAATGAAATTGCCGACGCTAGAACGTTCAGTTTTTTACACGAGTTGGAAACTTTGTTGGATAACGGTTTGATTAAAGGTGGAGATTTGAACAATGCCATTGTTTATGTGGATAAAGAAATTTCTCCAACCACAATGGAAAATTTAAAAAAGGCCTTTGGGAAAGACCATATTTCGGTTAAAGAAAACGGAATCTTAGATAATCTTACGTTGCATTATCCTAACGAAGCGGCACGTCATAAATTATTAGATGTAATTGGTGATTTGGCACTTGTTGGTGTACGTATTAAAGGAAAAGTTATCGCGAATAAGCCAGGACATTTTGTGAATACGCAATTTGCAAAAAAACTGTCTAAAATCATTAAAATCGAGCAGAAAAACCAAATTCCAGTTTACGATTTAAACTTGCCACCTTTGATGGATATTCATCAAATCATGAATATTTTACCTCACCGACCACCATTTTTATTGATTGATCGTATCATAGAAATGTCGGAAACCCACGTAGTTGGAATGAAAAATGTAACTATGAATGAAAATTTCTTCGTTGGACATTTTCCTGATGCACCAGTGATGCCAGGGGTTCTGATTGTAGAAGCTATGGCACAATCGGGTGGAATCTTAGTGTTAAGTACAGTTCCAGATCCAGAAAATTACTTAACCTATTTCATGAAAATTGATAATGTTAAGTTCAAACACAAAGTATTACCAGGTGATACTTTGATCTTTAAATGTGATTTGATTTCGCCTATTCGTAGAGGAATTTGTCACATGCAAGCCAATGCCTATGCCAATGGTAAATTAGTTGCCGAAGCAGAATTAATGGCTCAAATCGCTAAAATCAGTAATTAAAAGTTTATTAGGTATAGTTATAAAACTATAACGCAAGAACATAAACAACAAAATATATGAATCAACCGTTAGCATACGTTCATCCGGGCGCAAAAATTGCCAGAAATGTTGTAATTGATCCCTTTACAACGATACATAATAATGTTGAAATAGGCGAAGGAACATGGATTGGTTCTAACGTAACCATTATGGAAGGCGCTAGAATTGGTAAAAACTGCAATATTTTCCCAGGTGCTGTAATTGCTGCTGTACCACAGGATTTGAAATTTGGAGGTGAAGATTCACTTGCGATAATAGGAGATAACACTACAGTAAGAGAATGTGTTACAATCAACCGCGGAACTGTAGCTTCAGGGCAAACCAAAATAGGTAAAAACTGTTTGATTATGGCAACGGCTCACATTGCGCACGATTGTCATATTGGCGATAATGCCATTATTGTAAATGGTGTTGCACTTGCTGGTCACGTTATTGTGGGTAATTTTGCCATTATTGGTGGATTAGCAGCGGTGCATCAATTCATTCACATTGGTGATCATGCTATGATTTCGGGTGGTTCTTTAGTGCGTAAAGACGTTCCTCCTTACACTAAAGCTGCCAAAGAGCCTTTGTCTTACGTTGGAATAAACTCGGTGGGATTGAGAAGAAGAGGATTTACCACAGAAAAAATTAGAGAGATTCAAGACATCTACAGAATTTTATATCAAAAAAATTACAATACCTCTCAAGCAGTTGGAATCATTGAAGCCGAAATGGCTGCTTCTCCAGAGCGTGATGAGATATTAGATTTTATCAGAAACTCTTCTCGTGGAATCATGAAAGGGTATTCGGGAGCTTATTAAAATAGAATTAATAATACATAAAACAAACATAAATAATAGTAAAAAATGGCATCTACATCAGATATTAGAAACGGATTATGCATCAAATTTAACCACGATATTTATAAAATTATCGAATTTCTTCACGTAAAACCAGGTAAAGGTCCTGCTTTTGTAAGAACCAAATTAAAAAGTTTAACGAACGGAAAAGTTTTAGATAACACTTTTTCTGCAGGTCATAAAATTGATGAAGTGCGTGTAGAAACGCATGAATATCAATATTTATATGCTGAAGGTGATTTATACAACTTCATGCACGTAGAAAGTTATGAGCAAATCCAGTTGAATAAAGCAACTTTGGATGCTCCAGATTTACTGAAAGAAGGAACAACGGTAAAAGTAATTATCAATGCTGAAACTGAAATGCCTCTTTCGGTAGACATGCCAGCTTCTGTAGTTTTAGAAGTTACTTATGCTGAACCAGGTGTAAAAGGAAATACCGCTACCAATGCTACAAAACCAGCTAAAGTAGAAACAGGTGCTTCTGTAAATGTTCCGTTGTTCATTAATGAAGGAGATAAAATAAAAATTGATACTGCTTCTGGATCTTACATGGAGCGTGTAAAAGAATAATTAATTTAGTTTCTCATTTTCAAATCTTCAAATTTATTAAATGAAGTTTTCTAAAATACATTCTCTTAAAGAAATTGCTGAAATCATCGATTGCCATTATGTTGGTAACGATGATTTCCCAGTTTATGGTATGAACGAAATACACGTGGTTACTAAAGGTGACATTGTGTTTGTAGATCATCCAAAATATTATGATAAAGCATTGCAATCCGCGGCTACTATTGTTTTAATTAACAAAGAAGTTGACTGTCCTGAAGGCAAAGCTTTATTAATTTCAGACGATCCTTTTAGAGATTTCAACAAACTTACCAATCATTTCAGGCCATTTTCGGCAGCTCATGTTGCAGTATCAGAATCTGCTACTATTGGAATTGGAACCGTAATTCAACCCAATTGTTTTATCGGACATAATGTATCTATTGGAACCAATTGCATCATTCATTCTAATGTTTCTATTTATGATAATTGTGTGATTGGTGATAATGTGATTATTCAAGCGGGTACCATTTTAGGTGCTGATGCATTTTATTACAAAAAACGTCCCGAAGGCTTTGATCAATTGCTTTCTGGCGGAAGAGTGGTGATTGAAAATAACGTTGGAATAGGAGCACTTTGTACCATAGATAAAGGTGTTACCGGTGATACTACTATTGGCGAAGGTACCAAAATTGACAATCAGGTGCATGTTGGACACGATACCGTAATTGGTAAAAAATGCCTCATTGCAGCTCAAACCGGAATAGCAGGTTGTGTAATCATCGAAGACGAAGTAACCCTTTGGGGACAAGTGGGAACCACAAGCGGTATCACCATAGGAGCCAAAGCAGTTATTCTAGGGCAAACTGGTGTTACCAAATCTGTTGAAGGTGGAAAATCTTATTTTGGAACTCCAATTGAAGAATCCCGAGAAAAATTAAAACAGTTGGCGAACATCAAACGAATTCCTGAAATTTTAAAAAATCTTAAGTAATGAAACCAAAAGAACTAGTTCTTGATTTTTACAAAAATGATATTATTCTGAAAAAATCAGAAGTGAATGAATTTTTGCACGATGATTTAATCATAGAATGGAACAGCAGTAAAGGATTTGTTCAAATGAATAGAGATGATGTTTTGAATTTGTCTGATGAGTTAAGTAAAGCCTATGTTCGTTCAAAAATGCGAATTACTCATGTAGTTGAAGAAGGAAATATGGTCTCAGTTCGCTATTCCCATTTTGTAAAAACCATAGAAAACCCAAGAGAAGAGATGCTTTTAGCACATTTTTTTGTCATTTGGGAAGTCAAAGATGGTAAATTATTCAGAGGTTATCAAATGAGTCAGTTTTCCTAATTCATATATAGAAAATTTGCAAAATTGTACTAAAAAAACTAATTGCGAAACACGAATTACTAATTCTATTTTATACTTTTGCAACACATAAATTTAAACACAATATAATAATCATATCATGAGCGTTTTAGTAAATAAAGATTCAAAAATAATAGTTCAAGGATTTACAGGTAGTGAAGGTACTTTTCATGCTACTCAAATGATTGAATACGGAACCAATGTAGTAGGTGGTGTTACTCCAGGAAAAGGTGGTTCATTACATTTAGACCGTCCCGTTTTCAATACTGTTAAAGACGCTGTTGATCAAGCAGGAGCCGATACATCAATTATTTTTGTACCACCAGCTTTTGCAGCTGATGCTATTATGGAAGCGGCTGATGCAGGTATCAAAGTAATCATTTGTATTACTGAAGGAATTCCAGTTGCTGATATGATTAAAGCGTATTCTTACGTTAAAGAAAGAAATTCTCGTTTGGTTGGTCCTAACTGCCCGGGTGTAATTACTCCAGGTGAAGCAAAAGTAGGAATCATGCCAGGTTTTGTTTTCAAAAAAGGTACTGTAGGAATTGTTTCTAAATCGGGAACTTTAACTTATGAAGCTGCTGATCAAGTCGTAAAACAAGGATTAGGAATTACTACAGCTATTGGAATTGGTGGTGACCCAATTATTGGAACTACAACTAAAGAAGCTGTTGAGTTGTTAATGAACGATTCAGAAACCGAATGCATCATCATGATTGGTGAAATTGGAGGTCAGTTGGAAGCAGATGCTGCAAAATGGGTTAAAGCTGACGGAAATCGTAAACCAGTAATTGGTTTTATAGCTGGTGAAACGGCTCCAAAAGGACGTACCATGGGACACGCAGGTGCCATTGTAGGTGGTGCAGACGATACCGCTGAAGCTAAAAAACGAATCATGAGAGAAAACGGAATTCACGTAGTAGATTCTCCTGCTGAAATAGGCAAAAAAGTAAAAGAAATAATGGGTTAATAATCCGTCATTTATATAAAAAAAGCGCTACTAATTGTAGCGCTTTTTTTATGCAATAAAGTAATTAGTTGCTAAACGGATTCGACCATTTGCTATCCGAATAGACATTAGTTCCTGAAAGTGTTTTCAAAAAAGCAATAACCGAATTCACCTCGGCGGCAGTTAAGTTTAAATGTTGACCAAAACCATTGGGCATCAATCGAGGATCTAAATTAGTATTTCCTGGAGCGATGTTAATAGTTCCATAATGACCAATGGCGGCTTGTAATGAAGTAATTACTCCGGTGTGCATCATGGGGCCATTGGTTGTTCCATCGGTTTTTACTAAATCTCTCAAAGAAGGAGCTCTGGTATTGGTTATATCAATGGTGCTACTTCCAATTGTTCCGATAATACCATTATTTTTGGTGTTGGGATCAATATCAAATTCGGGTGCCGCATGACAGCCTGCACAACCCAATCCACCACTAGTTCTATTTCCTGTAGCATCAAATGTAGGTGGTGTCAAAAATAAGTTTTTTCCTTGATTTTCTTGATTGGTAAAATTCGGAAAAGGCTGTCCGTCGTTAGCTACCAGAGCTCTTCCAGTATCATATTTTGAATCGAACGATTGAATACTTCTAACGAATTGTGCTAAACACGATTGAATTTTAGCCTCAGTTATTTCTTCAGTGCCATAAACAAATTTGAATAATTCTTTGTAATATGATATACCGTTTAATTTAGTAATCAAATCGGCAAAAGATTGATCACCAGAAGTGCCACTATAGCCCATTTCTCCATGATTTCTGATGGGTTGTGTAGTTTGAATTTCTAAAGAAGCAGCACGTTCATCCCAAAAGAATTTAGTTTCATTGGCAAAACGAGTATTAATTAATCGCATGGCATGTCTGCCTGTGGTTCCGTTTACGCCATTGCTTGCTACTAAAACATCACTAAAAGCATTGGCTTGTTGGTGACAACTCGCGCAAGAAATGGTGTTATTGGACGATAAATTTTTATCATAAAATAAAACCCTTCCCAATGTAGCACCTTTGTTAGTAATAGGATTGGTGCCCGAATTGTCTTTTGTAATGTAAGTAGGAATAGTTTGATTGGCATAGTTGGGCAAATTGTTCAAATCGATGGTGTTGCCAAATGTTGCTGTAACATTAGGATACGATTCAATAGCTACATAATCAGATTCCGATTTTCCACAAGATACCGTTAATAGGGCTAACAGCAAACTTGTAATTGTGGTTTTTATCATAAAGTATAAGTTTTATCTTTATTAAGATGCGTTACTTCAAAATTAATTGCGCTCGAACCTAAATTATTTTCGTGGAAAGCTAAATCTCGGATTAAAAAGGAACTCGTTGTCGGTTAAAGTTGTCATAAATAATACTAAATCTACCCGGTCTTTATCAGACAAATTCATGGGTTTATCCAATTCTTTTGGAAGTAATTTATTGTTAGATAGCGAATTGTAATGATTTACAACCTCTGATAATTTTTTAAAACGACCATCGTGCATGTACGGAAAGGTAAACTGGATATTTCGCAAAGTTGGGACTTTAAAACGCAAGGAATCTTCTTTTTTATTGGTGATTTTCATGCGACCAATATCGTTTAAAGTTGCATCGAGAGATAAACCGTTGTATTCAAAGGTATCACTACTAAATAACGGTTCTTTGTGGCAAGAAGCACAATGCGTTTTAAACAATTCATAACCGCGTTGTTCTCTTTCGTTATAGTTTTCCTCTTTCCTCATAACGCGGTCGTATTTAGAATTCGAACTTTTAAGAAGTGTCATAAATTGCGACAACGCTTTTAGTATTCGTTGTCCTGTAACTTTCGAATCGCCAAAAGCGTCCTTGAATAACGACTGATATTTTGAGTTTTTTTGAAGTTTTTTCACAACATGATCTAATTTTTCGTCCATTTCATCATGACTTGTAATAGGATTTATGGGTTGTACATCCAAATGATTTACACCGCCATCCCACATAAAATCTTTGTTCCAAGCCAAATTGATTAAGGCTAATGAATTTCTGCTACCAATTTTGCCGTCAATTCCGTGACTTAAATCGTGATCTACATGTGTAAAACCGGTAGCTTGCAAATGGCAACTGGCACACGATATGGTGCTATCACGTGACATAATTGGGTCGTAAAATAAATGTCTTCCCAATTGAAATCCTTCTTCTGTTAAAGGATTTTTAGTAAAATCATAATGTGGTTTTGGCCAACCTTTAGGAACTTCCAAGTATAAAGGCGTAGGTGTTTTCAATACAAAAGATAACGAGGCTACAATGGAAATAATCAACAATAGAATAGCACTTTTTTTCATAAGTGGTCTATTTTAAATATTTGCATACTTAAATCGGCCAAATCCATGGCTTTTTTACCCGGAATCATAATGCTATTGGTTTCTGAGAGATGAATTTTAGAAAATAAGACTTCTAAATCGACCGCCAAATTTACTTCAGAATTGGAATTTTTTACTTCTAAAGTAATAGTTCGCATAGCATAATTTGGTTGAAGATATCCGCCAATATGAAAGAAAAATTGATTTTTTCTCGTTTTACAACTACTACTTTTTCCTTCAATTTTCATATTGATATAACCGCTTTGCCAAGCCCAATACATCCCTTTGGATGGGTCTAAATCGCCGTCAAGTGCGCCCGAAACACTCATCAAACTATCAATACCAATGTTAAAAGTGATTTTAGAAATTTGTTTGTTATTGTTTTTGCAAATGGGAATTCGATAAGAAGTTGTATCTTCTACATCAACAAGATGATAGCTTTGAGGTTGTAAAAAATAGGATTGGTCGGCGTATTCAATTTTAATTTTTGAAATATAAAATCGAAACGCGTCTATTTGAAGTGTATCTTTATTAGAAGACACATATTTTTTAGTTTGTTCTAACTTTTTTTCTCCAAACTTGAAGTTCAAATTAAGCGCTGTCGAATCCGATTTCATTTGACAAAAAGCCAATTGAACAATAAACAATCCGATGCTGATTAATTTGATTTTCATTAATTATGTAATGCTAAAATGTTGTTGTAATAGGGATATTCCTTTCGAGTCAACTTCACTAATAAATTCTGTTGTTTCTTCTGAATTTTCATCCAAAAAATGAATCGTGACATTCGTTTCAATTAAAGAAATAGAATCAATTTTTTGCAATGGTATTTTGTAAGCATTGCCCGTTTCTCTAATCATATAACGATACACCGCAAACCCTAAACCACAAAAAACAATCGGAATTCTAACTGATTTTCCATTTGAAAGTTGATAGAATAATGACAAAATTCCCAATCCTAGCAAAATATAGAAGTACAATTTGAATTTGTTTTTCTTAATTTTATTTGCTCGAATTGTTTTAGATGACTTTTCTTGTAGATTTCTTGCTTCTTGCCAATTTCCAGAATTGGTTAAGTACAAATTTTCATCGTCAATATTAACAAAACCCTTTTTATATTTAAAATATTCTTTCATTTAAAATCCATGTTAATTTACAAAAATAGCAATAATTACGCTTATTTTCTTAAATTGTATTTCTTATATTTGCCCAATCAGTAAACCAATTAAAATCTATTTATAAATGAAATTACTTGAAGGAAAAGTAGCCATTATTACTGGAGCAAGTCGCGGCATTGGAAGCGGAATTGCTAAAGTTTTTGCGCAACATGGTGCTAACGTAGCATTTACCTATAGTTCGTCAGCTGAATCGGCTTTGGCTTTAGAAAATGAATTGAATGCTTTAGGGGTTAAAGCAAAAGGATATCAATCGAATGCTGCTAATTTTGAAGAAGCTCAGAAATTAGCCGACGATGTATTGGCTGAATTTGGAACTATCGATATTTTAATTAACAATGCCGGAATTACAAAAGACAATCTGTTAATGAGAATGTCGGAAGAAGATTTTGATAAAGTAATTGAAATCAACTTGAAATCGGTCTTCAATATGACCAAAGCGGTTCAAAAAGTGATGCTTAAAAACCGTAAAGGTTCTATAGTAAACATGAGTAGTGTAGTTGGGGTAAAAGGAAATGCAGGTCAAGCTAATTATGCGGCTTCTAAAGCAGGTATGATTGGTTTTACCAAATCGATTGCCTTAGAGTTGGGTTCTAGAAACATTCGTTGTAATGCTATTGCACCGGGATTTATTGAAACCGAAATGACGGCTAAATTAAACCCAGATGTAGTTCAAGGTTGGAGAGATTCTATTCCGCTAAAACGTGGTGGAACTCCAGAAGATGTGGCCAATGCTTGTTTGTATTTTGCTTCCGATTTGAGTGCATATGTTTCGGGTCAAGTATTGAATGTTGATGGTGGAATGTTGACCTAATTCTTAAATCTTTTACTAATTGTTTTTTAAATATCTATGAATAAATCAACGATAGTGCTTTTAATTGTATCAGTTATACTAGCTGTTGGTTTGTCTTATTTACAATATTTTTTTAAAGCCAAAAGCAAATCCAATGTGGTAAAACTTTTGGCTTTTTTACGTTTTCTTTCCATCTTCGGATTATTACTGTTGCTAATCAATCCGATTGTAAGTCGTAGTACTTATGAAACTATAAAGACGCCGCTTCCGATAGTATTGGATAATTCAAGTTCCATAACCGATTTAAAAGCCAATGAAGCCGCTAAAGAGGTTTATGATAAACTGACTTCCAATTCCGATTTGAAAAGCAAGTTTGACCTCCAAACGTATGGTTTTGATTCCGAATTTAAACCCATTTCATCGTCTGCAGAGATTGATTTTAAAGGAACACAAACCAATATTGATGAAGTTGCTAAGAATTTAAAAAGCATCAATAAAAATTTAAAATTTCCAACCGTTTTAATTTCAGATGGAAATCAAACTTCAGGTGCTGATTATGTGTTTAGTTTTGATGCTGAAAACAAAGTTTACCCAATAGCAGTAGGCGATACGACTACGTATTTGGATTTGAAAATCAATCAGATTAATGTTAATAAATATGCTTTTCACAAGAATAAGTTTCCTGTAGAAGTGTTTTTACAGTACGCCGGAACTAAATCGGTAACCGCCAATTTTGCCATTTCACAAGGCAATACAGTATTGAGTAAACAAAGTGTTTCGTTTTCACCGACAAAAAAATCTCAAGTAATTAATGTGTTGTTGCCGGCTGATAAATCGGGTTTGCAAATTTACAATGCTAGAATAACATCATCAGAAACGGAAAAAAACACCTATAATAATTCGAAAAAATTTGCCGTTGAAGTTATCGATCAGCGCACTGAAGTGGCTATAATTGCTGCTACAAATCATCCCGATTTAGGAACGCTAAAACGCAGTATAGAAACTAATGCACAACGTAAAGTAACTATTCTTAAACCCAATCAAATCAGTTCTTTAAATAATTTTAATGTATTAATTATTTATCAGCCTAATGCAACTTACAAATCTGTTTTTGACGCTAATAAAAATCTAAAAATAAATACTTGGATTATTACAGGTAATGATACCGACTTTGGTTTTTTAAACCAACAACAGGATCAATTGCAATTTAAAATGTCTTCACAAAGAGAAGATTTTTTAGCAGAATTTAGTTCTGATTTTAATTTGTTTGCTGCCGATAACATAGGTTTTGAAAACTTTCCGCCGTTAGAAAATCCTTATGGAAGCGTAACCGCCAAAGAAAACTTAAATATCTTGCTTTCGTCACGAATTAGAAATGTAGAAACAAATGCACCGTTGTTCGCTTTTTCGGATAACCAAGGAAAACGGAATGCCTTTTTATTGGGAGAAAATATTTGGAAATGGCGTGCTCAGAGTTATGTTGATAAAAAATCATTTGAACCGTTTGATGTGTTTATAGATAAAACGATTCAATTTTTAGCGTCTAATGATTCTAAAAAATCGTTGATTGTTAATCATGAGCGCTTCTACAATTCGGGTGATGCAATAGAAATTACAGCCCAATATTTCAATAAGAATTATGAGTTTGATGATAAAGCCCGACTTACCATTGCGGTTACTAATTCTAAAACAAAGCAAGTTAAGCGTTATGACTTATTAAAAACGACCAATAGTTTTAAAGTAAATTTAGACGGTTTATCGGCAGGAAATTATTCATTTACGGTAAAAGAATTGAATTCAAATGCTAGTTATTCCAGTGCTTTTGAGATTTTAGATTTTGATATTGAAAAGCAATTTGTAAATCCTGATATGCCTAAATTGAAACAATTGGCTACGCAAACGAAAGGTAGCGTATTTGTTCCAAATCAAATAGATGCATTGATTAAAACTTTATTAGAAAATCAGGATTATAAAGCCATTCAAAAAGATATTGTTAAGAAAACTCCAATGATAGATTGGTATTGGTTGTTGGTTTTAATTGCAATTTCGTTAACTGCAGAATGGTTTATTAGAAAATACCACGGATTGTTGTAGTATTTGTATCTATTTTTAAGACTAAATCATTATTTTTCATTATAAAATGTGTATTGTTCAATAATTAGATGATTTTCTAATTTTGTTGATAATGAGCGTTTTAGGAATGTGTTTTTTTGTTTTTTAATAAATAGTGAAGATTAACGTTTATTTAGGGAGTTCATCTAATTTCTTTCATTGTATCCATTGCATCGTTCTACTTTTGTATTAGAAATCTAAATAACACTAATATGAAAAAGAACGTTTTACTATTATTTATATTAGTTCTTGTACAGTCAACTTGTTTTTCTCAAAAAACATATACTGGAACTTCTGGAAATTGGAATGTAGCTGCTAATTGGACTCCAAGTGGGGTTCCAACTGCCACTGATGATGTAATTATTCCATCGGGTAAAACTGTTGCAATCACGGTAAATGCTTCTGTTAAAAGTTTAACTATTTCAGGAGCTGTGACTTTGGCGGATAATTTAGTTTTAACAATTGGTACTAATACAGTATTTGGAAATTTCACGGTTAATTCAGGAGGCAGTTTTTCAATGCCAAGTGGGTCTGGTCTCGCCACATTAATTGTATATGGTAATTATTATAATTATGGAACTACAGAGTTTTGGAAAAGCAATGTTATCATTGTCGGTGATTTGTTAAGTCCGTCTTCTTCAGCTCTTCAGAACCAGGGTAATGTAGTCGTGGGAGGAAATATAATTGGAGCCTTTAATTTAACTGGAGGCACGGGTACTAATCAAATATATGCTGTAAATTCAAATGCTACTGTAACAATTACACCATCGTCTGTAGATAATAATGTGAATCCAGGAACGCAAGTTACAACGGCTAATGAAACCCAAGCTTTGGTAGATTTAGTAAATTCAATATTATTTGGTTCGAGTTCTTGTACGTTTACTACAAATGATCCTTCAAATAAAACAATATGTTCTGGTACTAATACAACTTTTACTGTTTCTACGCCTCAATCTAATCCATCTTATCAATGGCAAGTTAATACCGGAACAGGATGGAGTGATTTATCCAATGGTGGTGTATATTCAGGAGTGACTACGGCTACTTTAACACTTACCAATGTTTTAAGTAGCATGAATGGTTATAAATTTAGAGCAAAAATAACTGCTGGTTGTTCTAAAAATGGAAATTATGCAATTTTAACTGTAAATGCATCGCCAGCGCAGCCAGTTGTAAGTATATCACAACCCAATTGTTCAACTACAACTGGAACGATAACTGTTTCGATTCAAAATGCAAGCGATAGTTACAGTTTTGATAATGGGGTTACTTTTCAAACCAGTAATGTAAAATCGGGACTTTCAGTTGGAAGTTATAATGTAATTATTAAAAATAGTTCAGGTTGTACTTCAGCAACAACTACAAGTACTGTTTCGCAAAGTTCTACAACTTGGAATGGAAGTTCGTGGTCGCCGAATACTCCAACAAGTAATGATAAAATCATATTTAATGGTAATTATAGTTCAGTAGGCGAATTGGTAGCATGTTCTTGTCAAGTTATTTCAGGAAATGTTGTAATCAATTCAGGACACACTTTAACTTTAACAAATGAATTAAATGTATCAGGAGGAACATTAACATTTAATGATACTGCAAGTTTAGTTCAACATAATGCTGTGACTAATACAGGTAATATAATTTATAAAAGAAAAACAACTCCATTAAAGCAATATGATTTTACTTATTGGTCAACACCCGTAAATAATGCAACTCTAAGTCAATTAGCTACAAATGCAGCTTTCTTTTCTTACAGTCCAACGATTAGCAATTGGGTTAGCCAACCAAGTTCTTTAAATATGAATAATGGTATTGGCTATATTGGAAGAGCTCCAACTAATTTATCATATAGTACTCCACAAATTGTTGAAACAAGTTTTGTTGGCGTGCCTAATAATGGAGATATCACTGCTCCAATAATTAAATCGTTGGGCACCACAAACTTAATTGGTAATCCTTATCCATCAGCTATTGATGCCGATTTATTTATATCAGATGCTGCTAATAGTAACAGTATTAACGGTACTATCTATTTGTGGACTCATAACACAGCTATTACAAACAATAACTATACACAAAATGATTACGCAAAATACAACCTGATAGGAGGTGTTAGAACAGCTTCAGCAGCATTGTCAGGTGGTGTTACTCCAAATGGTAAAATTGCTGCAGGACAAGGTTTTTTTGTCGAAGCAAATTCCAATTTAGCAAATGGAAATTATTCGGTTGTGTTTAAAAATAGTATGCGAATAGCCAATAATAACAATCAATTTTTTAAATCAAATTCGGCAAACAACTCGGTAGCAACAGTAAAAAATCGTTTTTGGATATCAGTATCAAACATTCAAGGCGCCTACAATGAGTTTTTAGTTGGATACGTTCCTGGTGCTACAAATAGTTTTGACTCTTTATATGATGGTAGAACTTTACCTGCAAATAATTCAGTTTCTGTATATACGGTATTAGAAAATAATAATTTAGCAATACAAGGAAGAGCTTTACCTTTTGAAAATACAGATAGCATTCCAGTTGGATATTCTACAACAATTAATGGCGATTTAACCATCAATTTAGAGAATTTTGAAGGGTTATTTGACAACCAATCTATATTTTTATACGATAAAACTACGGGAATTTATCACGATTTAAAATCTGGGTTTTATACTTTCACAACCAGCAGTGGTACTTTTAATGATCGATTTGAAATGCGCTTTACTACGTCTAATTTGACAACTAATTCTTTTGAAAACGGAAATGAATCGGTTAAAGTTGTACACGTTCAAAATCAACTTATTATAGCTTCTAATGGCAGCACCATTTCAGATGTTGAGATTTATGATATGACTGGAAAATTGATTTTTGTAAAACGAAACTTAGACACTAATGAGTTTAAAACAATAGTAAATGAATTTTCAAGTCAACTGTTAATTGTGAAAACAATTTTAGCAAATCAACAGACTAATTTCAAAAAGGTAACTACTAATTAAAATGAAAAACACGTAAAACTACGTACAAATTAATCAAAAATAGGTTTTAGATTTGCTTCATAGTTAAGTTAGACTTTAGCTGATAGAACAACTCCATGACAACGGTTAGATTTACCAAGTCATGGGGTTTTCTTTTTTAGACTGCAAGTTATTTTTGATACTTTTTCTTTTTCAACATATACGATGCCGTTTGATAATAGGATATGGTTTCGTTTATCAAATCGGTTCGTTCTTTGTTCAAAGGTTTTTGTTCGTAATAGATTTGAAAATCAGTATTCAATCCAGCTTTTGGTTGCAAAGTAAGCTGAAACTGTTTGGCTTTTTTAACAGGTGAAATTATAGTTATGATATTGTCTTTTATCAATCCTAAGTCTTGATAAGTAGCAATCAACGCTCTGGGTTTATAATCCGATTTAAATACGTCTTGACCGTAAAATTTGCTTTCGTATTTGAAATTCAGTAAACCAAATAATGTAGGCATGATATCAATTTGTGACATCAAGTTGGTATACCGTTTTGGTTCGATAAATCCGGGTGCATAAATCATCGCTGGAATTCTATACTTATCGGCTGGAAGTTCAGTTTTTCCTGAACTTGAAGCACAATGATCGGCTAGAATTACAAAAACAGTATTCTTAAACCACGGTTGTTTTTCGGCCATGGTAAAGAATTTTCTCAGCGCATAGTCGGTATATTTAACACCACCTTCACGCGATTTTGAATGTGCATCAATGTCAATTTTCCCATCAGGATACGTAAATGGTCGGTGGTTGCTCACGGTCATCCAATGATTGAAAAAGGGTTTACCCAATTTAGCTTCTTCATTCATAACTTTAATGGCCTTATTAGCCATATCTTCGTCACAAACACCCCAAACATTTGAAAATGTAATTTCTTCTGGTTTGAATGATTTTTTGTCAACAATATCATAACCATTACCCCCAAAGAAATCGCCCATGTTATCAAAAAAAGCATCGCCACCATACAAAAATTTCACACCATATCCTTTCTGCTTGAAGATACTTCCGGTTGAAAATTTATTCTTGTTGTCTTCGCGTTTAACAATACTTTCGCCTGCAGTAGGAGGAAAACACAAAGTCACCGCTTCCAATCCGCGAACCGTTCTATTTCCAACGGCATAAAAATTGGTAAACATCAAACTTTTACTGGCTAAATCATCTAAGAACGGAGTAATATTTTGCTCATTTCCATAGGCTTTCATAAATTCGGCACTGTAACTCTCAATGGTAATTAGCACCACATTTTTATGATTTTCGGCAGCTTCACTCTGAATTTGTCTCAATGAAGTATCGTTTGTAATTCCAGGTATTTGCTTTTGAAGTAAGGCAAAAGCTTCTTTTTCGGGTAATGTTTTGTAAAACTTATCGTAATCCAATTCGCTGTTCATAAAAGCCAAATAGAATTTGTATAAACCGTTCGATTGTAATTCGTTAGCAAAAACATTGCTTGAGTTTTGTAGCTTGGCCAAGTTAGGAATTGCCCATAAAGAAATTGCAAACAAAACAATGTAAAAAGCAAGATTTTTGATTTTATCTATCAAATTGGGAAGATGGTCTAGGTAGTAAGATGATTTTTTTACAATGATATAAGTAACCACTAACGAAATTAGTCCAACTCCTGTAAATAAAGGAATTACAGGATACGATTCCATAATATTACCAATTACGGTATTGGTGTAAACAAGATAATCTACGGCAATAAAGTTGTATCGAACTCCAAATTCATTCCAAAAAAAGTACTCACTTATAGCGTTTTGAATAATAACTAAAACAAAAATGAAGATGGTTATTGAGAACAAAGCCATTCTAATTTGGCGGCGGTATTTTGGTAAAAATAAAAGCAATCCAAACAAGATTGTTTTTAGTGAAATAAACGCAATCCCGATTTCAGGTAAGGAACCACCGTATTCATGTAAAATTGATTTTCCAGATAAAACATACAATAAAAGGCATACAAATCCACCAAAAATAACATAACCCCATGGTTTATTGAATTTGTTGTTGGATAAAAACAATAAATACAACCATAGAAAAGCACTGGCTACCACAAATACAAAAACATCAGAAATCAATCCCAATCCAAATATTTTAAAACTGTCAATAATAGTAAAACTAGTTTGCGTGATGGGATGAAAGAGCAATACCAATCGGGTAATTAAACTTACTATTAAGTAAAAAAGAGCTAAATTATAGAAAGGTGATTTTTTTTGAAATAATTGCATTGGTTGTGATTTTTTACAAAGGTATAAAAAACAGCTTTTAAAGTTTGATATTCTTACAAATTAAGATTGACTTAACAATGAATTTAAACCCAATTTATGTTAATAGTAATATGTTATTTTGCATAGTTCTTATAATTACTCTAAATTTGAAACTGACACGAACTTAGAAATTTATTTGCTTATGAAGATATTAGTTGTAGAAGATGAAATTGGAATTTCCAATTTTTTAAGTCAAGGATTAGAAGAAGAAGGATATGAAGTGGTGATTGCTAATAATGGTGAAAAAGGAATTGAAATGGCATCTTCAAAGAATATAGACTTAATCTTATTAGATTGGATGCTTCCTAAAATTTCAGGATTAGAAGTTTGTAAAAAAATTAGAGAAACCAATAAATCGGTTCCAATCATTTTTTTAACGGCCAAAGACACTATTCAAGAAACTATCGAAGGTTTAAAAGCTGGAGCTAACGATTATATCAAAAAACCATTCAGTTTTGAAGAGTTGTTAGAGCGCATCAAAATTCACTTTAGAGATGTTAATAGTAATGAACAACTGACATTAGGGACTATTACCATAGATTTAGCCAAGCATCAAGTTTTTTCTGATGGACAAGAAGTAACTCTGACTCAAAGAGAATTTGAACTGCTAACTTATTTAATAAAAAATAAAGGTCGAGTGTGTACTCGAACCGAAATCATAGAGAAGGTGTGGAATATTTATTTCGAATATGACACAGGTGTTATAGATGTTTTTATGAATGCTATTAGAAAAAAACTCAACATCAACAAAGACAACGATTACGTTAAAACCATAAGAGGCGTAGGATATATAGCCAACGACTAAATAAATGAACAAGCTCTCTTTAAAAAATAGAATTGCATTTTATTACATTATATCGGCAGCTATGCTGATTTTTGTGGTGTTTTTTTCTATATATAGCATTGTCTCAATCACGGTTATCAATAAAGTTAACGAGCATATTAATTTTGAAGTTGAAGAATATAAAGAGAAAATTGTCATTACTAAAAGAAGCGTTGCTCTTCTTGACCCAGAAGAATGGGATCAAAGAGAACATAATGAAGTTTCGGTAGATCCTGTTTTCTTAGAAATAACAAACAACGTTGGAACTATTTTAGAAAAATCGGAGAATCTAAAAAAACAGAGCTTACTTTTTAATTATAAAGTCCTTAAAGATAAGGTTACAGATATTAAATTGTCGGGCAAATTAGTTAGACAAAAACAAGTACCTTTATATTATCGAAATAAAGTGAGTGGTTATCTTATTGTGGCTGTCTCTATGGAAGAAGCCATTATTATCATCAATAAATTAGAGACTATTTTATATATATTATTTCCAATAGTATTATTGTTTTTGTTTTTTGTCGCCCAGTTTATAGCTGGTAGAAGTATTAAACCTATAAATTCTATCATCACAACTTCCAATGCCATAACTAATGATAATTTAAAAGCACGAATTCCATTACCCAAAAACAAAGACGAACTTTATATTCTGTCACAAACTATTAATAATTTACTTGATAGAATTGAAAATACGATTGAACGCGAAAAACAATTTACTTCAGATGCTTCTCATGAGTTACGAACGCCATTAGCTGTAATTAAAGGTACTTTAGAGGTGTTAATACGTAAACCTAGAAATACCGAAGAGTATCAACAAAAAATTAATTTTTGCATTTCAGAAGTAGATCGAATCAATAGTTTGGTGGATCAATTGTTACTTTTAGCACGATTTGAAAACCAAAAACTATCCTTAAAAATTGAAAAAGAAAATATAAACGAGCATGTTGCAGAAGTTTTGCATCGATTTGAAGCAAAAGCTCAAAAAAGAAACATTAAAGTAGTAAATAATTTTTCTAAAGAATACTATGGTAATACCGACAGTTATTTCTTTACGATCATTTTGAATAATTTAATTTCAAATGCTTTAAAATATTCTAAAGATAATGGGACAGTTGAAATTACTTTAGAAAGAGTTGATGATCGAACGGTTTTAAAAGTTAAAGATATGGGTATCGGAATTTCATCTGATGAAATAAATAAGGTTTTTAACTCTTTTTATAGAACATCCAACACTGCTGACTATCCTGAAATTAAAGGTATTGGATTGGGTTTGTCTATCGCCAAACGCTTGTGTGATATCTTAGGAATTACAATTTCAATTTCTAGTCAAGAAAACATTGGAACAACACTAGAATTAAGCATTCCCTAATATAATTTTAAGAGTATCTTAAATGTTTTAAGCTTTTCAAATTCTAATTTTGACCCAGATAAAGAATAAAAAATGTTAGAAAAAATAATCGCCTTTAGTTTAAAAAATAAGTTAATTGTTTTATTGTTCACCACAGGAATTTTTGGGTTTGGAGTGTTCTCCATTTTTCAAATTTCAATCGGAGCTGTTCCAGATGTTACCAATAATCAAGTTCAAGTAATTACCACTTCCCGAAATCTTTCCACTCAAGATATAGAGCAATTTATTACCTATCCGGTTGAAATCGAAATGGCCAATTTACCTGGCGTAAAAGAAATTCGTTCCATTTCTAAATTCGGATTGTCCGTTGTAACCATCGTTTTTGAAGACGACATGGGTGCCTATCTTCCAAGACAATTAATTGCAGAAAAAATAAAATCGGCTTCCGAAAAAATACCACAGGGCTTTGGTACCCCAGAAATGGGTCCGATTACCACAGGTTTGGGAGAAATTTATCAGTATGTATTGGATGTAAAACCTGAATACAAAAACGAATATTCAGTCACCGATTTACGAACCATTCAGGATTGGGTAGTAAAACGACAATTATCTGGAATAAAAGGTGTTGTCGAAATCAATACTTGGGGCGGTTACCTCAAACAATATGAAGTTGCCATCAATTCGGCTAAATTGAAAGGCATGAACATCACAACTTCGGATGTGTTTACTGCTTTAGAGAAAAACAATAGTATTGCAGGTGGTGCTTACATTGAAAAAACGAATCAAAGTTATTTTATTCGCGGTGAAGGAAAAGTGAAGTCACTTGCCGATATTGAAAATACTGTAGTAAAAAATGTTAGTGGAATTCCGATTTATGTAAAAGATGTAGCTCAAGTTCGTTTCGGTAGTGCCAATCGTTTTGGAGCCATTACAGGAAATGGTCAGGGCGAAAAAGTGTTAGGTCAAGTCATGATGCTTAAAGGCGCTAATTCCAAACAAGTTATTAACGATGTTAAAACTCGTGTGGCGGCAATTCAAAAAACATTGCCGAAAGGGGTTTATATAAATGCTTTTTTAGAGCGTAGCGAATTGGTTGGAAAAACCACATTTACGGTAGCAGAAAACCTTATTTTAGGCTGTTTGATTGTAATTTTTGTAGTGGTTTTGCTATTGGGAAATTGGCGCTCTGGTTTGGTTGTTGCTTCAGTAATTCCATTATGTTTACTATTTGCGATTTCATTTATGAACATTTTCGGAATTGACGCCAACTTAATGAGTTTAGGTGCCATCGATTTCGGAATTATAATAGACGGAGCCGTAATTATAGTTGAGTTTATTGCATTTCAAATTGCCCATAAATCCAAACATTTAAGTCATTTATCGAATGAGGACAAACAAATCCAAATTGACGAAATCACCTATAAAAGTGCTTCCAAAATGATGAATTCAGCTGTTTTCGGACAGTTAATCATTCTCATCGTATTCATTCCAATATTATCGCTTTCTGGAGTAGAAGGGAAGATGTTCAAACCCATGGCTATGACCTTTAGTTTTGCTTTGTTGGGCGCTATGCTATTTTGTTTTACCTATGTTCCGGTAGTATCTTCGTTGTTTTTAAAACCAAAAGAAGAAAATCCTAGATCGTTATCAAATCGTTTAATAGGTAAATTAAATGCTGTATATCTACCCATAATCAATTGGGCTTTGAATAACACCAAAAAAGTAATTTATGGTGCAGGTTCATTATTAGTGATGTCAATAATTTTATTCATGACCATGGGAGGTGAATTTATTCCAACCCTAGACGAAGGTGATTTTGTCATTCAACCGGTTTTAAAAACAGGAACATCATTAACTAAAACCATTGCTACCACAACAAAAATTGAAAAAATCATCCTGAAAAATTTCCCAGAAGTACAACAAGTGGTGAGTAGGATTGGCGCTGCCGAAGTGCCAACCGATCCTATGAGTATGGAAGAAACGGATATTATTGTCAAATTAAAACCCAAGGGCGAATGGGTTTCAGCCACAAGCAAAGACGAATTGGCGGATAAAATTAAATTGGCTATAGAAAAACAAATTCCCAATATGGAAATTGAGTTTACGCAACCCATTGAAATGCGTTTTAACGAATTGATTTCAGGAACCAGAAGTGATGTTGCCATTAAAATATTTGGAGATGATTTGAATGTTTTGGCTAAAAGAGCACAACAAATTAAATATGCTATTGCCAATGTAGAAGGCGCTTCCGATATTATTATTGAAAAAACAGAAGGTTTACCGCAAATGAGTGTGGTGTACAATCGTTCTAAAATTGCGAGATACGGATTGAATATAACCGATTTGAACGATATGATTGCCCTTAGTTTTGCAGGAAAAACAGTTGGAAATGTTTTTGAAGGTGAAAAACGTTTTGATATGGTGATTCGTTTAGATTCGTCCAATCGTGTTGATATTGATGACTTACGAAATTTGTATGTTTCAACACCACAAGGACAACAAATTCCGCTTCAAGAATTGGCTAAAATCGAATATACAGAAGGTCCAGCTAAGATTTCTAGAGATAATACGCATCGCAGAATTGTAGTTGGAATAAACGTTAGAAACCGTGATTTGCAAAGTGTGGTTGACGATGTACAAAAAATTGTAAACAAAAAAATTAAATTACCTCAAGGATATTATGTCACTTATGGTGGGCAATTTGAAAACCTTCAAAGTGCCAAAGCGCGATTGATGATTGCGGTACCAATAGCACTTTTCTTAATTTTCATTTTGTTGTACTTTGCATTTGGTTCGGTAAAAGAAGCCTTGATGGTGTATTCAGCTATTCCGCTTTCGGCTGTGGGAGGAATTTTATTCTTATGGATTCGTGATTTGCCTTTCAGTATTTCGGCTGGTGTTGGATTTATTGCACTATTCGGAATCGCCGTGCTCAACGGAATCGTGCTTATCGAGCATTTTAAAGAACTCAAACACCAAGGTATGAAAGACATTAATGAATTGATTTTGAAAGGTACTACCGATAGATTACGACCTGTTTTACTTACAGCCGCCGCAGCCGCTTTAGGATTTTTACCGATGGCTATTTCATCATCAGCTGGAGCAGAGGTGCAACGTCCATTGGCAACTGTTGTAATTGGAGGTTTGTTTACAGCCACTTTATTAACCATGATTGTGTTACCCATTCTATATAAAATTTTAGATAAAGAAGAAGGTAAAAAAGCAAAGTTCAAAATTCATAATGCCACCACGATTGTAATTTTGTTGTTGACTTCAACTCTTTCGTTTTCTCAAAATAAGAATCCAGAGTTGGAAGGTTTGATAACAAAAGCTTTAGAAAACAACACCTCGATCAAAGCAGGTCAGCTTCAAGTTGACAAAACCAAAGCGAATATCAAATCGGCTTATTCATTTGATAAAACCAATTTGTATTACAATTACGATCAGAACAATTTAGCGTTGAATAATTTGCCACTAAAGGTATTTGGAGTACAACAGAAATTTAGTTTTCCAACTTTTTATGGAGCTCAAAAAAATCTCTTGAATACCGAATATGAAAAGGAAAAAGCTTTTTTTGAAATTTCCAAAAACAAATTGTCTAATCAGGTGGCGCAAGTTTATAACCGAATTGTGTACTATCAGAATCAAGAAAAATTGTTTCATTATTTAGACAGTTTATATCAAAATTTTTCCAATGCAAGCAACCGACGTTTTGAGTTGGGTGAAACCAATTACTTAGAAAAAATTACTGCTGAAAGTAAGTTTCGTCAAATAAGAACGCGTTTAAGTCAGATTCAAAAAGATAAATTAGCCAGTTATGAAATGCTACAATCGTTGTTGCAATCGGAAGAAAAAGCGACTATAAAAAATGATAAATTGCTTCCGAACTTGACATTGAATCCTAATTCAAATAAAGACATTTATACTGCTTATTTTGAAACTATTACAAAAAATTATCAATCGAATATAAAGTGGCAAAAACAACATTATTTACCCGATATTAACCTAGAGTATTTTCAAGGAAAAAATAACGGATTGTCACAATCATTGTATGGATTTCAAGTAGGAGTTTCGGTTCCCATATTGTTTACAGGAATTAAAGCCAAAAACAATGTGGCTAAACTCGAATTACAAAGTTGGGAGCAACAAAAACAAAACGAACAAACCAAAATAGAGCAATTCATTAAAGAAAAGAAAAATGAATTGACCAAGCATGAAGAAGGAATTCTATACTACAACCAATACGGCGAAAAATTGGCAAAAGAAATCATTAAAGTCGCCGATATGAGTTATAAACATGGCGAAATTGACTTCTTTCAATACATTACTTCGTTAGAGAATGCAACCACCATTCAGGTAGATTATCTTGAAAACGTATTGCAATACAACAAAACATTATTTGACTTACAATATTTAAATTACTAAAAATGAAAAAAAGTATAAGCCTATTCACACTAGTATTACTAATGGTTTCTTGTAAAGAGGCCAAAAAAGAAGTGGCACCCAAAGATGATGGATTAGTTACCGTGTCTTCCGAACAATTCCAAACCATGAATATGGAAATTGGAACGCCAGTGAATCAAGACTTTGATGTAACAGTGAAAGCCTCTGGACGAATTGATGTTCCGCCACAAAACAGAGCCAAAGTGTCTACTTTTATAGCGGGTTATGTTAAGGCTACCAAATTACTTCCTGGTGATAAAGTTACCAAAGGTCAGGCATTAGTTACTTTGGAAAGTACCGAATTTATTGATATTCAGAAAGATTTCTTAGAAGTTGCCGAACAAATTAATTATTTAAAATCGGAATTTGAAAGGCAAAAGACATTGTACAATGAAAAAATTACGTCGCAAAAAAATTACCTAAAAGCAGAAAGTGATTACCGCAGTGCCTCAGGAAAATACCAAACCTTGCGTCAAAAATTAATTCTTTTGAATATCAATCCAGCTCAAGTACAACAAGGAAAAATTGCTACTACAATCACGTTATATGCGCCAATTTCGGGTGATGTAACTGTTGTTAATGCGAATGTTGGCATGCTAATGGCACCTTCTGAAACCATTATTGAAATTGTAAATAATTCGGATTTGCATTTGGAATTGAGTGTTTTTGAAAAAGACATTTTGAAGATAAAAGAAAACCAAATAATTAAGTTTACAGTGCCAGAAGCTAGTAAAGAAGTTTTTAAAGGTACGACTCATTTAATTGGAAAATCAGTCGAAAATACCGACAGGACAATCAATGTTCACGGACATTTGGACGATAGTGTCAAACAAAAATTACTAACCGGTATGTTTGTAGAAGCTGCCATTGTAATCAATACCAAAAAAGGTTTTGCGATTCCAAAAGAAGCTTTAATCTCTGAAAATCAAAAATATTTTGTACTTTTATTAAAGAATCAAGATAAAAACGGTTATCATTTTGAACGCGTTTCAGTAGAAAAAGGGACTGATTCTGAGAATTTTGTAGAAATTATTCCAAACGAACAAGTAAATGCTTCTTCAAAGTTATTAACGAAAGGCGTTTTTGACATTATCAATTAATATGGATGTAAACAAATTAAAAAGTCAGATTCAAACTGAAGTCGATACTGCTTTTTTGTACAAAAGTATTGCTGCCATTCAGCAGGATGAAAATTTGAATAGAGTCTTATTAGCCTTAGCTCAAATAGAAGACGGTCATGCGGCACACATGTTGGCAACAATTCGCGAAGTTGACTCTAGTTTTAACGCACCCAATCCTTCCTCAAGAGCCAAAATGCAATTGAAACTCGGAAAGATTTTTGGATACAGTTCCATTATCAGTAATTTGGCTGGAGTGGAAAAACAATTTGCCATCAATACGGTTAAAGATAAAATGAAATCGGGTGAGAAATTATCGGGTTTTGAACACAATCATCTCAAAATTATAGAAGCAGTTAATAGTAATTCGGCATTGAATGTTTCGGGTGGATTTTTATCTAAATTTGAAAGTCGACACAAATCAGTTGGCGGAAATGCATTGCGCGCTGCGGTTTTAGGAGCTAACGACGGATTGGTTTCCAACATGAGTTTGGTGATGGGAGTAGCTGGTGCAGCGGCCAATAATAATACCATTTTATTGACAGGTATTGCAGGTTTGTTGGCTGGGGCAATTTCGATGGCATTGGGTGAATGGTTGTCGGTACAAAGTTCTCGTGAATTGCATTTGCGTCAAATAGAACTCGAAACGGTCGAATTGGAAGCTTCGCCAGAAGAAGAAAAGAAAGAATTAATTTTATTGTATCAAGCCAAAGGAATGTCGGAAGAAGAAGCTAAAAAGTTGGCCGAAAAAGCCTTCGAAACCAAAGAATCAGCTATCGACACTTTAATTACTGAAGAACTCGGAATCAATAAAGAAGAGTTGGGAGGTTCAGCATGGGAAGCAGCAATTACGTCATTTTTGTTGTTTGCTATCGGAGCCATCATTCCGTTATTTCCATTCTTTTTTCTAAATGGTTATCACGCTGTATTGGTAAGTATTGGTGCTAGTGTAGTTGGGTTGTTTGGAATTGGTGCATCAATCACTTTATTTACAGGTAAATCGGTTTGGTTTTCAGGCTTCCGTCAAATACTCTTCGGATTGGCTGCTGCAGCTGTTACCTATGGAATTGGAACCTTAATTGGTGTGTCGTTAGCAGGATAATCTTAAAAATAATTGCATATTTTTACTATATTTGAAGTCCTTTACCTTTTTGAGGTTTAGGACTTTTTTTATTAAACAAACTAAATTCAAATTATATATGATTCCATTTAAAAAGTGTGTTGCCTTATCCATTTTGGCGCTGTCAATTGTAAGTTGTACCAAAAAAGAAGCGCTATTTGTAGATCCATTATTGACCAATCGTGATACTACAGTAAATCCATCCGAAGATTTTTTTAGCTATGCTAACGGTGGTTGGTTTAAAAAGCATCCTATTCCTTCTTCCGAAAAAAGTAATGGTATTTTTAGAACGATTCAAGATACCATCAACAATCAAATAAAATCAATTTGTGTAAAATCGGCAGAAGCCAACGCAGACAAAGGAAGTAACAAGCAAAAAATTGGTGATTTTTATGCGTCAGGAATGGATTCTATTTCCATAAATAAAACAGGAGTATCACCTTTAAAAAATGAATTAGACAAAATCAATTCTGTAAAAGATTTTCCAAGTTTATTGCAAATGGTAGCCTATTTACATACCATCGAAGCTTCCCCAGCATTTGGATTTTATGTAGGTCAAGACGACAAAATCAGTTCTAAAAACGCTTTGTTTTTATCGCAAGGTGGATTAGGTTTAGGGCAACGCGATTATTATTTTGAAAACGATGATAATACTAAAAAAATCAGAACGGAATATCCCAAACACGTAGCAAGAATTTTTGAATTAACAGGTGAAAGTAAGGATAAATCATCTCTCAATGCCACTTTAATTCTAAAAATGGAAACGGAACTCGCTAAAAATTCTAGAAAATTAGAAGCTTTACGTGATCCTATTAAAAATTACAACAAAATGTCGGTTGCCGAGTTGAATAAAATAACACCAAATATCGATTGGAAAACCATGTTTGTGAGTTTGAACATTAAAAATGCAGATACCGTTATTGTTGGGCAACCCGAATTTTTTAAAGCTTTGAATACGACGTTGAAAAACTATTCTATTGAAGATTGGAAAACGTATTTAAAATGGGATTTATTAAATACGTATGCGAATTATTTAAACAAAGACATTGAAAACCAAAATTTTTATTTCTTTAGTACAGTGATGAACGGAATTAAAGAACAAAAACCACGCTGGAAAAGGGTTGTTGAACAAACAGATAATTCCTTAGGGGAATTAATAGGTCAGGTGTATGTTGACGAATACCTTCCAAAAGGAACTAAAGAGAAACTTTTAGAAATTGGAAATAATATTCGTGATGTCTATGCGGAACGCATCAAGAAACTGGATTGGATGAGTGCTGAAACCAAAGTAAAAGCGCTAAATAAATTGAGTAAAATTGTAATGAAAGTGGGATATCCAGACAAATGGAAGGATATGAGTACCGTTACAATTGACAAAAAATCATACTGCAAAAATGTGATGGAAGTGAATAAATGGCATTACAATTATATGATTAACAAATTTGGAAAGCCTGTTGATAGAACCGAATGGGGCATGTATCCACAAACGTATAATGCGTATTACAATCCGAGCAACAACGAAATTTGTGTTCCTGCGTGTAATATTATTGTTCCGGGTTTTGAAGGTAGAATGCCCGACGATGCTATTTTGTATGGAATTATTGGTGGATCAACCTTTGGACACGAAATCACACACGGATTTGACGATCAAGGAAGTCAGTACGACGACAAAGGAAACTTAAATAATTGGTGGACTAAAGAGGATTATGCCAAATTTAAAGCTAAAACCAAGTTGATTGTGAATCAATTTAGCCAATATAAAATTGGCAATAAAAACATCAATGGCGATGCTACTCAAGGCGAAAACATTGCCGATTTAGGTGGAGTAGTTATGGGATTTGAAGCCTTCAAGAAAACTAAACAATTTAAAAACAAAGAAGTTATTAGCGGATTAACACCTGAAAAACGTTATTTCTTAGCATATGGTTATGCTTGGATGGTCAATGCTACCGAAAAATCGTTATTGCAACAAGTGATGATGGATGTGCATTCGCCTGCTAAATTCCGAATTAACGGTCCTTTGGCAAATGTACCAGAATTTCATAAAGCGTTTAATATTAAGCCCGGAAGCCCAATGTATCAGCCTGATTCGTTGCGAGTGGTGATTTGGTAAACACTGTAAAATTGAATAAGAAAAGGCACAATAATTGTGTCTTTTTTTTGCTTTAAATCTAAATTATGAAATTACTTGTTGCAATTGGAATATTATTTCTTTTTTCATGTTCTAAAACGAAACCAGTCGCTGTAAAGAAAGTTGTAGCAATTCAGATATATCAAGATTTTTCAAGTGTTCAAGCAAATAATTTAGACAAACTAATAAGTAGCTTTTACCAAGTAAATACTATTTTGTTGCCCGAAAAAGGATTACCTCAAACTGCTTTTATAAACATTAAATCTCCTAGATACAGAGCAGATAGTATTATTAAAATTCAACACAGAATTCGTTCAGAGTCCTTTGATTACATTCTTGGATTAACTAACAAAGATATTTCCATAACTAAATTAGATAAAAACAAAAAAATTAAAAGGCCGACATGGAAATACAATGATTTTGGAGTATTAGGCTTAGGATATTGTCCTGGAAATAGTTGCATTATTTCTTCCTTTAGATTAAAAAATAAAAATAAAGAACTTGAATACAGTAGATTAAAAAAAGTAGTTATTCATGAATTTGGACACAATTTAGGGTTACAACATTGTTCCAATAATCAATGCGTAATGACTAGTGCTGCCGAAAAAATTAGCACCATTGATAGAGAAAAAATGGAATTGTGTAAAAAATGCAAAAAGCAGCTTGAATTATACTAATGAAGATATGAATTCAGAAAGTTGATAATCTAAATTCGTAATTTCATTTTTATCATGTGTACATAAAGAAATTTCTAATTGAAATGCTTTGTATATTTTACAATCGGGATGATGGTTCATTTTATCAGCATAAATGGCTATTTTCAAAAGAAATTCTGCTAAATCTGTTTGTGATATAAATTTAAAATTCCTCGTTAGTTTACCATCAATTATTTCCCATTTCATATTAGTAGTTTCCATTTAATAATTCACCACCAATAGCCGATTTAGCTTCAATTCCCAATTTTTTCATCATTTCATAAGTCGTACAAACGGCTGCTGATGTAACCGGAATGCCACATTCAGCCTGAATTAAATCAATCGCTTCCAACGATGGCATTTGAACACAAGCCGAGGCTACTAAAACATCTACATCAGTCAAATCTAGTTGTTTGTATATTTCCAATAAATTCATTGGATTTTGTGCCGCGACTTCTAAGTTATCTGGAATTTCTAAAGCGATACTTTGTTTTACTTTAATACCTTGATGTTCGATATAATCAACCACCATATCCGTAAGCGGACGCATGTATGGTGTGATTATCGAAATTTGTTTGGCTCCTAAAACTTTTAAACCATTAATCAACGCTCCAGCCGAGGTCACAATTGGAGTAGGGAAGTCGTTGGCTACCGTTTCCTGATGCAAATTCACTTCCGATACACAATGATAGCCGCGTCCCATACTCATAATCGCTACCAAACACGCATAGCCCATCACATCAACATGAGCGTCTGATAATTCTTGAGCGCATTTCAAACTCATCGCATCCATAGCTTCGAGTTCTTCCTTGGTGACTTTTTTCATGCGCATTCTACTGCTGTGAAATGTAAAACGCTCCGGTAAAATAGTTTCTCTAGCTCTAAAAATGGCTGGTATTTCGGTTTCCATCGTCACGTTGGATGAGGGAACTATTTGTCCTATTCTGTATTTCATATCTTTATAGTTAACCGCAAAGACGCTAAGGTTTTCGCAAAGTTTGCCAAGTTTTTTTATTTAAATCTCTTTAACCGTATTTACAATCGTACCAATGCCTTCTACAGTAGCTTCAATTATATCACCATCATACAGCCATTCTTGGGGATTTCGACCAGCACCAACGCCTGCAGGTGTTCCAGTAGCAATAATATCGCCTGGTTCTAAAGTGAATACGATACTCAAATCTTCAATCAAATCGTTGATGTTAAACAACAAAAATTTGGTATTCGAATTTTGTTTTTCAACACCATTTACCGTCAAAGATAAATTCAAATGATGTGGATTTTCAATTTCGTCTTTGGTAACTAAAATCGGGCCCATAGGTGCAAACGTGTCTTGTCCTTTAGAAACAATCCATTGTCCTTCTCTTCGGCAATCCCGAGCTGAAATATCGTTAATAACGGTATAGCCAAACACATAATCTAATGCTACTTCTTTAGGAACGTATTTTCCTTTTTTTCCTATCACCACAGCCAATTCTACTTCCCAATCCAGTTGTTCTGTTAGTTTGGTGTTTTTGATAATTTCAGTATTAGTTGCTGTTACCGTTGTGGGTGGTTTAGAAAAGATGATGGGTTTTTGAGGCAATTTTCCTGTAGTGTCCAATGTTCGAGCACTTTCGGCAACATGTTCGGTATAGTTTAATCCAATTCCGATGATGTTTTTTCTTGGTTTTTCAATAGGAGCAAGGATAGTAACATCATCCAAATTATACGAAATATCGTCAAAGAAATTCTCAGGAGTTTCTGCAACCATTTCGGTAATTTCAGCAATAATTTCGAATCCCATGTCAATCAAATCCAACATATCGTTTGGTAACGGAAAGTTCGATATTTCTCCAAAATCTTCCATGTCGATTACTTGATTGTTATGGATGAATCCCAAACGAGGCTCCGTATCTTGTGTTTTGTAGGTAAGTAATTTCATTTTTTATATTTAAACGCAATGAGCGCAAAGATTTACGCAAAGTTCGCAATGTTTTTTAGTTAATGTTCTGATTTATGACAAAGTTAAAATCTTTATTCTTTTTCTTTATTCTATTTTCTGATATCCATCATTCTCATCCAATGCTCTTCCTTGATACAATCCTAAGCCTTCAATTACAGGTAAATCATTAAAATTGAATAGACAAGCATCTTCAGTTTCAGATAGGTTATGATGTTCGTGCCAAGCCCAAGAGGGTACACAAAAGATATCGCGTTCCTTCCAATCAAATCGTTTTCCGTTAACAATCGAATATCCTTTTCCTTTAGCACATTGGTACACGAAAGATCCCGTGTGTTTGTGTGCTTTTCCTTTAAATCCGGCTGGTAATAATTGCATTGATGCACCCATGGTTTGCATTACATGACCGCCAGTTAATGGATTAGAATAGTGCATTAATATTCCGTCAAAAGGATTGAGTTCATTGACTTTTGCTACTTCCAATAAAGTAGGATATACTTTTGTCCAAGAATATTTAAACAAAGGAGAATAGGGTTTATCCCAAGTTTTGTCTGCTGGTATTAAACCTGCGCCACCATACGTCATTGGTGAATGATTAATTGGTGAAATTAACGGTTGTTTGCCGTCGTAAACGGCATAATCATTGGCTTCCAAAGCATTCACTAACGGAATGTCTAACCCATCTTGCCAAATGCACGTTTCTCCATCAGTTTCCACACCGTGTTCGTGCCAAGCCGAATTAGGAGTAATCACAAAATCATTGATTTCCAACATGATTTTATGACCATCTACCACAGTATACCCATTTTTACCTTCCATGATGAATCGCAACGCAGAAGCACGATGACGGTGTGCCGAAGTGCTTTCTCCAGGTCGTGTGACTTGAATTCCGGTATACAACCAACCCACAGCCGCCGAAACATCTTTTCGTTTGTCATTTACTAAATAGACCACGCGACGACCCGCTTGTTCGGGTGTAACCAATTCGGATGATTTTAAAACTAAGGCACGTAAATCGTCGTATTTCCATAACATCGGAATCGATGTCGAACGTGGTTCCCATGGTTCAATATCATTGGCAACGGTCCACAATGCACCAGCACCAAGAGTTTCTAATTCTTTATAATAGGCTTTCAGTTCAGGTGAATCTTGAACTCGGGCTCTTCCGTAAACGTCGTCTGAATGTTGTTCTTCCATATTCTTTATTATTAACCCTCGAAAGGTTTTAAACCCTTCGAGGGTTGCTTTTAAAATCTATTTTTTATTAAACTCGTCGTGGTTATCAATAAAAGTAATCTTTCTTGTTGGTGCAGTATTCACTCTTAAATCAAAAATATCAAATCGATTGTAATGCCCCAATATGTCGTGCATTTGTTTGGGTTGGATGCATTTTGCTAAATCGATATCAGCATATACCATTCCTTCATCATCGATTAATGGTGTGCCAATTACAGCGCCATTCGGACCAATAAATCCAGAAAAAGCGGAGTTTTTTCGAGTCAATAATTCATCCACATTGGGAACGTCATCTCGTAAAGCATCTTTAATTTCTTGGGAAATGGTGGAGCAGGAAACAATGGTAAACAATTTGCCTTCAAATGAATGGGCCGCTGCACGAATTTTAATGGCTTCAGCCATATCATAATCGGGTGGTGCTACAGGCAATGAAATATAGTTGGCAATATGAATCAATTCGCCTTGCGATAATAAGGTGAAACGCGCCAAGGTATTGGTGTTTTCGCCACAAGCCAAAGTTCCAATAGGTCCGATTTCAGTATTGTAAACTTTTAAAGACGAACCATCGCCACTTGTCCATGTGAGCTTTTCTGCCCAAGTTGGGACTAACTTTCGGTGTTTATCAATTAGATTTCCGTTGTTATCGATGATTACATTGGTGTTGTAAATTTCGCCATAACTTGCGCCACGTTCGTTAATTCCGATTACGATATGCATGTTATGGTCTTTTGCCGCTTGAAATAACGGTTTCATGGCATCGTCAGTAACAGCAACCGAATTTTTGTATAATTCTTCATACCATTTGCTGCCTTGAACCGGTGTCATGATCCAATTCCAATAGGGATAACCCGCTACAAAGACTTCAGGGAAAGCAATTAATTGTGCTCCGTTATGACTCGCTTCTTTAATGAAAGAAATCGCTTTTTCAATTGTTTTCTCTACATTTAAAAAAACAGGTGAGGTTTGAACGGTAGCAGCTTTGAATTTTTTAAACTCCATTGTTTTATTTTGAATGATGCATTTTAAATTATAAATGAGGTTATTTTAGTTTTCATTTCTTCGTTAAAAGACGCAGCTTTTATGCTTTGTCTATCTTCTTGAATAACCACATTGACCAAAGTTACTTCTCCAACTAAAACGGTTTGCTCGTTTTGATTTACAAATTGAAATCCGCATACTACAGAAGAAGTTTTTAATTCGTTTACCCAAAGTTTTTTAGTTAGAACTTCTCCTATACGAGCAGCATTTTTGAATTGCACTTTCAAATCAACGGTTGGAATTCCGTTGGTTTCGTGCATTTTAGAGAAAGGTCTCTCTAAAGCTTCTTCAAACCAATCTTCAACCAAATCGTTGAGCATTTCTAAGAATCGCGGATAAAATACGATTCCAGCATAATCGATGTGTTTAAAACGGATTTTTTCTTGTTTTATAAAAGGTTGGTTCATTGGTTTATTTTTAACACAAATTATACAAATTTTCACAAATTATTCTGCTCGACTATATCATTACCGATAAGTTTAGCCCCGATAGCAGCGGCATCCTTTTGTGGCGTTGTTCGCCATAAAAGATAGAGCGAATAGCGGGATTAGCTTCTAAAATTTTTCTACTGTTGCACGCTTCCAGGCTTTAAAAAGTTCGTTTGGCACTGTACTGCCGTCTAGTAAAGAACCTGTTTTTATTTCGGGATAGGTTTCCTCAAAAGTTTGAGTTTTACCTAAATTTAGACGAGTACTTACAACAGATCGATCTACTTTATCAGGATGATCAATTCCGGCTGAAGCCATTAAATCCATCGCACTTTTAACTGTTTCTTTTTGAAAACGAGCTACACGAACACTTTTTTCTTCGGGAACCAAGCCTTTCATTAAGTTTGGGTCTTGAGTAGCAACTCCAGTTGGACACGTATTGGCGTGACATTCGAGTGCTTGAATGCAACCCAAAGCAAACATCATTCCACGAGCTGAATTACACAAATCGGCACCCAACGAAAGATTTCTGATGATATCAAAACCCGAAACGACTTTACCACTAGCAATGATTTTGATTTGGTCTTTAATTCCGAAACCGTTTAAAGCATCATATACAAAAGCCAAAGCATCGCGCAGTGGCATTCCCACATGATCGGAATATTCTTGAGGCGCGGCACCCGTTCCGCCTTCGCCACCATCAACGGTGATGAAATCGAGATAGGTTTGGGTTGCCACCATTGCTTTACAGATGGATAAAAATTCCGATTTATTTCCGATGCATATTTTCATTCCAATGGGTTTTCCACCAGAACCTTTTCGTAATAATTTTACAAAATCCATCAATTCTAATGGCGTTGTAAAAGCTGAATGCGTAGGAGGAGAGACGATATCATTTCCTTTGGAAACCAATCGAATGGCAGCAATTTCATCGGTTACTTTCTCTTTAGGAAGAATTCCACCATGACCCGGTTTGGCACCTTGAGAGAATTTGATTTCGATCATTTTTACGTTATCCAAAGTGGCTCTTTTAGTAAATTCATCGTAATTGAATTTACCATCTTCAGTACGGCAACTGAAATAACCCGTTCCGATGTTCCAAACCACATCACCACCTTGTAAATGGTAAGGCGATAAGCCACCTTCACCTGTATTGTGGTAAAATCCGCCTTGTTTGGCACCGTTATTTAAGGCTAAAATAGCGTTCTTACTCAACGAACCAAAACTCATGGCGCTGATATTGAACAAACTGGCCTCATACGGTTTTTCGCATTGTGACGAACCAATTCGTACTCTCGGATTTTCATCCACATTAGTAAAAGAAATGGCTCTGATGCTGTGGTTGATCCATTCATAGCCATCTTGATAGACGTCCAATTGGGTTCCGAAAGGCATAGAATCGGCTTCTTTTTTACTGCGTTGGTACACCAAACTTCGCTGCAAACGATTAAACGGTTTACCATCCAAATCGGTTTCTATGAAATACTGACGCATTTCAGGTCCGATACTTTCTAACAAATACCGCATTCTTCCCAATAGCGGAAAGTTTCTGCGAATGGTTTTTTTAGATTGGTACATATCGTACAATCCCATTAAAATTAGCGGTATGAAAATCAGTAATAAAAAACTGAATTTTAAGTTGACGAATATTAATATTCCAGTTAAGGAAAGAATGGTGATGCTTACTACTAAAAATGCTTTTCTCATGGTTTATTCTTTTTAAACACAGATGTCACAAATTTACACAAATCAATCAGTAAAAATCTGTAAAATCTATGTTTTATTTCAATTTGAATCGTTGGATTTTACCTGTTTCTGTTTTGGGTAATGCATCAATGAAATGAATCACTCTTGGATATTTATAAGGTGCCGCTACTTCTTTGAACCAATGCTGAATACGGTTTTTCATTGCGTCTGTTGCTTTAGACTGATCTTTAAGAACAATATGAGCACAAACCAGCATTCCTCGTTCGTCATCGGGTACACCAACCACGACACATTCTAGAATGTCTTCGTGGGTTAAAAGTACGCTTTCTACTTCAATAGCACCAATATTATAGCCTGAAGAAATAATCATATCGTCGCCGCGTGCTACAAACCAAAGATAACCTTCTTCGTCTTTTCGAAAAATATCACCAGTGATGTTCCAGCCATTTTCTACATATTCGCGTTGTTTTTCTTCGCGATTTAGGTATTTGCAACCCGTAATTCCTCTCACGGCTAATCGTCCGGGTTCGTTAGTAGGTACTTCATTTCCGTCGCTATCTATAATCTTTGCTTCATAACCCGTAACTGGAACACCGGTTGCGCCAGGCTTCATGTTGTCTTCGTTGGACGAAATGAAAATATGGAGTATTTCGGTAGAGCCAATACCATCAATAATTTTTAATCCAGTAGCATCAAACCAATCTTGCCAAACTTTTAAAGGCAAAGTTTCTCCTGCTGAGACACATTTGCGCAAGCTGGAAATATCAAAATCTTTTACTTTAGTAGTAATGACGCGCCAAGCGGTTGGTGCTGTAAAGCAAATGGTAATTTTGAATTCTTGAATGGCTTTGAGTAACAAATCGGGACTTGGTTTTTCGATTAAGAAAGTAGAAGCCCCAAAATACATTGGGAATAATACTAATCCACCTAAACCAAAGGTGAATCCTAGTGGTGGACTTCCTGTAAAAATATCGTTTTCAGTAGGTTGCAACGAATAGGGCGGAAAACATTCGCAGATATTTAAAATGTCTTTGTGATAATGCGAGGTCATTTTGGGCAAGCCAGTAGTGCCAGAAGTAAATCCTATTAAAGCTAAACTATCGGACTTACTGTGGTAATTACTAAAGGTTTTAGGTTTGGATTGCATTAATTCTTCCAGTTGAGAATTACCAAAAAAACACGTGTGTTTTAGAAAATCTGATTGCACCAAATGCATTTCTTCTTCGAGTTCTTTGTCACAAAAGCAATGAGAAATCTCAGCACAATCGATTATGGTAGTCAATTCTTTAGAACGTAATAAAGGCATCGTAGCGACTACAATTCCACCTGCTTTTAAAACAGCAAACCAGCACGCCACCATAATTGGATTATTGGCTGAACGAATCAATACGCGATTACCCGATTTTAAACCCAAATCATCTATTAATACATGCGCAATTTGATTCGCTTTTTCATATAAGTCTTGGTAGGTCCAAGTGGTTTCAAAGGTGCGAATACAGTTATTGTTTCCGCGACCTTCTGCAATGTGAAAATCTAATAATCGTTCTACACAATTGAGCATTTCAGGATGTTGAAATTGCGGTAAGTTGGTAAAACTATATTCAGGCATTACATCCAAACTTGGTAAGTTGTTATGCGCAAAATTATCTTCGTAGTGTTTCATAATACATTAGTTCTCGCAAAGATTTATTGGTCTTTCAAAAATTGATTAATTGATTTTAAATAGTCTTCTTTAGCATCTAACCATCCATAATGGCCACAATTGTCTAATAAAATTAGTTTCGAATTAGGAAAAGCTTTGGCAATTTCTTGAGCGGTTTCGGTCGTAATGATGTCATTTTTCCCTTGTAAAACAAGTACCGGTTTTTTAAAATTTTTAAATGAATTAGAGCAATCAAATTTGATTTTTCTCAAATCTTGAAAGACTAATCTATTAATTTCAAATTTAATTTGGGTCAATCGTTCTGCAATTATTGGAGCTTTAGATTTATCAAAAACATATGCTTTAGCAAGATATTTGGCTCTTTGCTTTAACGTTTCTAAAGAAGCATCACCATCGTCTAACTTTTTTTGAAAAAAGCTCAAACTATCTTTTTGACTTTTCGTTAAATTGTTGTTCAAACGTTCTTGAACGTAGGAGGTGAACTTCATATTGACACCACCCGAAGAAGAAAAGACTAGTTTTTCAATGGTTTCTGGATGTTTGGTAGCATAGTAAGCGGCCATAATTCCACCAAATGAATGTCCAAAAATGCTCCATTGTTTAATTTTTAGATGTTTTCTAAGGTTTTCTATGTCTTGCACCATTAAATCCATAGTAATACTTTCGGAATTGACGTTTTCAACAGTTGATTTTCCAGTGCCTCGTTGATCGTAAATGATAGTTTGATACTCCATTTTAGCCAACTCTTGAGCAATGCCACCAAATCCTTCACAATTCATTCCAGGACCACCATTTATTATGAGTATGGGTTTACCGCTACCAAAGGTTTTATAATGCAATTTGGAGTTGCCACTCATAATCGTTTCTTCCGTTTGAGAAAAACAGAAAAAAGAAGTTAAAAAGAGTATACAGCAATATTTGACCATTTTATTTCTTATTACTTTTTGGTTTCAATGCTTTTTTCATGCCTTCTACTTGCTTTCTTTCTGAGGCTTTTAATGGATATAGATGTGACATTCCGGCTTTGTATGGATTCGGAATGTCTGTTGGTTCGAATTGTTCGTAGGCCTGAGCATTTCTAACAAAATTAGCCTCTAACAATAATGGTCTTCCCAATGCTACTAAATCGGCTCTTCCGTTTAAAATAATGGTATTAATTTGATCGATATCTTGTATATAACCTGCTGTGATTGTTGGCACATGAACGGTATTTCGTACCGCATCAGAGAAAGGAGTTTGCCACATTCTGCCTGTAACAGGTTTTTGATGAGCCACTGTATTTCCTGTAGACACATTGATGATGTCGGCACCTGCCTTTTTAAAAGCGCTTGCGATGGTAAGAACCTCTTCTTCCTTTATTCCTTTTGCGGCCCAATCGGAAGCGGATATTCTTACTGACATAGGTTTTTCTTTTGGAAATACTGCTCGCATTTCGTTGAATACCCGTAGCGGAAATTTCAATCGGTTTTCAATGCTTCCGCCAAATTCATCGGTTCTAGTGTTAGTTAATGGCGATAGGAACGATGCCAATAAAAATCCGTGATGTGCTTGCAATTCGATTAAATCAAATCCTGCTTCGTTGGCATTTTTAGTCGCTTGAACGAATTGTGAAGTAATTAAATCCATATCGGCAACTGTCATTGCTTTTGGAGTAACTGAATTTTCATTAAAAGGAATGGCTGATGCTGAAAGTAATTCCCAAGATGTCCCGTTAAAAGTGTCTTCCCAAGGTTTCTTTGTAGCGCCTTTTCTTCCGGAATGTCCTAATTGAATTCCGATTTTGGTTTGCGTATTATTATGAATAAAATCATTAATTCGTTTCCATGCAACTACTTGTTCTTTAGAATATATGCCAGTACAACCTAAAGTAATACGTGCTGTTTCTGAAATAGCAGTTAGTTCGGTTATTATCAATCCCAAACCACCCACAGCTCGCGAGGTATAATGTTGAAAATGCCAATCGTTTACCATACCATTTTCTGCCGAATACTGTCCCATAGGCGCCATTACCATTCGGTTTTGCAGTTCTAAATCGCGTAATTTGAATTTAGAGAAGGCAGCAGGTTGATTGTTAGTATTGTTATTAAATTCTTCTAATACTTTGTCGGTAAATGATTTATCACGTAATCGTAAGTTTTCAAATGTTACTTTTTTAGAACGCGTCATGCAACCAAAAGCAAATTGGTAGAACGGATGTTGGTTGTTGCGATTCATGTTTTCAAACCAATCTAACGACACCAATGCGGCATATTGAATCATTTCTACCGGATTTCGGCGCGTTTTTTCGTATTGTTGAAAAGCCGCTTGAGCATCATTCGGATTAGCGATTACCGCATCGGATAAACCGATAGCACAATCCATAGCTAATTTAGTTCCCGACCCAATAGAGTAGTGGGCTGTAGCTTTGGCGTCACCCAATAAAACGATGTTGTTGTGGTACCATTTTTCATTGGTTACATGCGGAAATTGACGCCAATGTGATTTGTTTGAAATTAAAGGATGTCCGTCCAATTCATCTTTAAAAATTTCACTTATCTTGGCTATGGTATCTTCTTCATTAGTGACTTCAAAATTGAATTTTTGCCACGTTTCATCAGAGCATTCAAAGATCCAAGTGCTCATACCTTCTTCATACTGGTAGGAGTGTGCTACTATAGTTCCGTGAGGTGTTGTTCTGAAAAAATAGGTAAAAGCATCTAAAGGTTTGGTTGAACCTAACCAAACAAAACGGTTTTTCTTTAGAGAAATTTGGGTACCAAACTCTTTTTCATATTTCGTTCTGATACTGCTTCCAATTCCATCAGCAGCCAGAATTATATCAGCATCGTTGTATTGACTTACATCCTCAATATTTTGTTCAAAATGTAAATTTATGCCTTCTTCACGACAGCGTTGTTGTAATAGTTGTAAAAGTGTTTTACGAGAACAGCCACAAAAACCATTTCCAGCAATGCTTACTTGTTGGCCATCACGGGCTACTACAATATCATCCCAATAGGCAAATTTAGAACGAATCAATTCATACGATTCCATGTCGCGTTTTAAAAATTCGCCTAAAGTTTCATCTGAAAAAACAACACCAAATCCGAAGCTATCATCGGGTTTGTTACGTTCGTAAATATCTATTTGGCAATGTGGCATTGCTTTTTTGGTTAAAATTGAAAAGTACAATCCACCTGGACCACCACCTATAACTGCTATTTTCATAATTTATTTGATAATTAACAATAGATAATTGATTTATTTATTGTCTTTTGATGGAGAACATTTCTCCTATTTTACTGTAATTGGAGCCTGCTAACCTTGAAACTGGTTTGTAGGTTTCCATATTGATTTTATAATTATCTGATACTACACTTTCGTCAAAATGCATCATTACAATACGTCCAATCATGATGCATGCACCGCCTTGTTTGTGATTTTCTAAGAAATAATGATGCACCAATTCACACTCAAATTGAATCGGACTTTCTAGAACACGCATCGGTTTTATTTTGGTTGATGAAACAGGAGTGACCCCAACCAATTGAAATTCGTCGACTTCGGAAGGAACCATTTGAGCGGTAGCGTTCATTTGTTCAACAAGTTCTTCAGTAACCATATTTACTACAAATTGCTTGGTAGTAAGTACATTGTTAAGAGTATCTTTATTGGTGTTATTATCTCTTCGAGTAGAGAACATTACATGTGGTGGGTCATCACCAATCATGTTAAAATAGGAAAAAGGAGCGAGGTTGTTGATGCCCTTTTCGTCTACGGTTGAAACCCAACCGATGGGTCTTGGTATGATTGAACCTGTAAGTAATTTATAGATTGCCGACGCTTCGAGTGTATCGGGATTGAATTCCATACTTTAATTGTGTTTGTACAAATTAAAGCTATTTTTTTGAAATTTTTTATTCGATTTGTAATTTTATGCAGTAAAAAATAAGAATTATACAGATAAAATGGTTGTAATGTAATGAGTGGTTCATTTTGTGAATCAATTTTATCTTTTAAACTCTCAACAAACCTCTAAATCCTCTCGCGGCATAATAAGATGACGCACCATTATGATAAATGAATACGGTATCATAGCGGTAATCCGCAAAAATAGCGCCACCAAGTTTTCTAATGCTATCAGGCGTTTTTATCCAACTGGAAGTTTTGGTGTCAAATTTCCCAAATTGCTGTAATCTTCTATATTGTTCCTCATTTAGTAATTCAATTCCCATTTCGGCAGCACAATCTATAACAGAATTTTCGGGTTTGAATTCTTTTCTAGAATCTAAAGCTTCTCGATCATAGCAAAGACTTCGTCTGTCTTTTGGACTTTCAGCAGCACAATCAAAAAACAAATATTCGTTGGTTTCATTATCAAAACCAATAACATCGGGTTCGCCACCGGTTGCTTCCATTTTGAGTAATGAAAGTAACTTTTGAGGATTGGCTTCTAGTTTCGTTTCAACGCTAGACCATTCGATACCTTCGTGACGGTTTTTGAATTTTTCAAAACGCAATTTTAACGTTTGCATTAAGTTGTGTTGATCCATTTTATCTAATTTGGAATATATATTCATTTTCAACTATTTTCATCAATTGATTTCATTATTTTTGCTGGAATTCCACCAACTATGGTATTATCAGCAACATCTTTATGTACAACAGCACCAGCGGCTACAATGGCATTTTTACCAATCGTGACTCCAGGTAATATTGTAGCTCCTGCTCCAATCCAAGCATTTTTTTTAATTACTATAGCATCTAATATTAAGGACTTTCTATCGGATGGATGTACAGGATGATTTTCGGTTACTAAATTAACTCGTGGTCCAATTAATACATTGTCTTCAATAGTTATACCACCTAAATCTAAAAAACTACAGGCATGATTAATAAAAACGTTTTTACCTAATGTAATGTGTTTTCCAAAATTAGTATGAAAAGGAATAAAAATGGTAGTGCTTTCAGCAATAGGTTTTTCAATAATACCGCTTAAATGCTGCCTTATTTCCTCAATACTAGTTGAGTTATTCAATTCAGATGAACGTTTGATTGTTGTAGCAACAGCTTCCCAAAGAGCATTAATTTCGGGATCAGTTGGTTTGATGATGTCACCATTGAGCATTCTATTAAAAAGGGTGAGTTCTTTTTTTATCATAAAATTAGTTCAATTTATTGGTTTAAAGAAAAATGTTATTTTTAGCTAAAAGTAAATTACAAATTACGCAGGACAATACGCTTTCCAGGCGAGTTTGTTCATTCGTAAATTCTCGGTGGTCGCTGATAAAATATTGTCTTCAATTTTTATTTCAAGATTATTTATGGTAACCAATTCATATGTTCCGTTATCGTTTATAGAGCAACAAGCTTCTTCGTTCCAAGTTTCTTTCCAAATTTCTGATAGAAGAAAATGGGCTACAATTCCTTTGTTTTTATCTTCTAAAACTTGAACCAATTCACATGTTGCTGATTTTCCAATTTCGATAATTTGTTTTGTAACTTCATCTTTTGTTCTTGGTGAAGTTGTTGCAGTCATTACAATATAAGCATCCGAATTGTCTATTTTCTGAATGAGTGATTCTAATTCTTTATTTTGAGCATTACTTATTGAAAAACTGAAAGCGATTATAACAAAAAGATGAATTTTTTTTAGGTTTTTCATTTTTGACTTTAATGGAGTTAGGATTAGAATTTATGATAGATTCAAATATACTTATTACTTTGAGATTATTGCATAAATAGCTTGTTTTTATAATTAATTGCTTCAAATAGTATGTCAATAACAATGTCAATAAGAATGAAATGGTTAACATTTAATAAAGAAAACTTTACTTTACATTTGTTTTAAACAAGTTTATCACAGCATGAAAGAAATACAACCGCCAATAGCCAAAATTATTCCACACGAATTAGAGAAACACAATCATGTTCGCATTGATAATTACTATTGGTTGAACGACAGAGAAAATCCAGAAGTAATTGATTATCTGAATAAAGAAAATGACTATTACGAAAAATCGACAGCACATACTAAAGCATTTCAAAAAGAATTATTTGAAGAAATGAAAGCCCGAATTAAGGAAGACGATCAATCGGTTCCTTATTTTTATAACGGCTATTATTACATTACACGATATGAAAAAGGACAAGATTATCCAATTTATTCTCGTAAAAAAAATTCGCTTGATGCGCCAGAAGAAATCATGTTCAATTGCAATGATATGGCGAAAGGACATAGCTATTTTAATTTAACTGGGATTAGTATAAGTGAAGACAATAAATGGGTTTCTTTTGGAGTTGATACCGTTTCTAGACGACAATATACGATTCAAATTAAGAATTTAGAAACCAACGAAATTTTACCTTCAAAAATAGAAAACACTACTGGTGGTGCTACTTGGGCAAGCGATAACTCAACGCTTTTTTATTCTAGAAAAGATGAAGTTACTTTACGACCAGACCGTATTTTTAAACACAAATTAGGTTCAAATCCAAATGACGATGTGGTTGTTTATTTTGAAAAAGACGATACGTTTAATGTTTCTGTATATAAATCAAAATCCAAAAAATATTTAATTATTACTTCTGAAAGTACGTTGACTTCAGAATATCAGATTTTATTATCGGCTACACCCGATGAAAAATTTAAACTGTTTCAAAAGCGTACCCGAGAATTAGAATATTCGATTTCGCATTATGAAGATAGTTTTTACATCGTAACTAATAAAGATGATGCTACCAATTTCAAAATAATGAAAACGCCAGAAGCAAAAACTTCTAAAGAACATTGGGTTGATTTGATTCCGCATCGCGAAGATGTATTAATTGAAGGTATTGATATTTTTAAAGATTATTTGGTGGTTTCGGAGCGCTTTGATGGCTTGAACAAAATCAGAATCATGCCGTGGAGTGGAGCAGGTGAATATTATTTACCATTTGAATTAGAAACCTACACAGCCTATACTACAACGAACATCGATTTTGATACCGAAATTTTGCGTTATGGTTATCAATCGATGGCTATTCCGTCATCGGTAATCGATTTTAATATGCGAACCCAAGAAAAAACTATTCTCAAAGAGCAAGAAGTTTTAGGAGGAACTTTTGACAAAAATAATTATGTAGAAGAACGAATTTGGGCTACGGCAACCGATGGAACCAAAGTGCCTATGTCTATGGTTTATAGAAAAGGGATTCAATTGAATGGTGAAAATCCCTTCTTGTTGTATGCTTATGGGTCTTACGGAATGACGATGGAACCTTATTTTTCTACAACGCGCTTGAGTTTGTTAGACAGAGGTTTTATTTATGCCATTGCGCACATTAGAGGCGGTGAAGATTTAGGAAGACAGTGGTATGAAGACGGTAAATTATTGAAAAAGAAAAATACATTTACTGATTTTATTGATTGTTCCAAACATGTTATTGAAGCAAAATATACGTCGCCTAAACATTTATATGCTGAAGGTGGTTCGGCTGGCGGATTGCTTATGGGTGCTATTGTTAATATGAATCCAGAATTGTATAACGGTGTAATTGCACAAGTGCCTTTTGTGGATGTGGTTACAACTATGTTGGACGAAACCATTCCGCTAACAACTGGCGAATATGATGAGTGGGGTAATCCCAATCAAAAGAAATATTACGATTATATGTTATCGTATTCGCCCTATGATAATGTTACAGCGCAAGAATACCCAAATATGTACATCTCAACAGGCTTACATGATTCACAAGTACAATATTGGGAGCCTGCAAAATGGGTGGCTAAGCTAAGGGTTTTCAAAACTAATTCTAATCAATTATATCTAGATACTAATATGGAAGCAGGACATGGAGGAGCGTCTGGACGTTTTGAAGCGCTCAAAGAAGTGGCCAAAGAATTTAGTTTTTTGTTAGATTTGGAAAAAATTGAAAGATAGTTTAAAATAATTTATTAAATTTGCAAGGTTTTGTGGCATCATTATTTACAATCTTTGCCTCGACACTAATTTTTTATTTATGAAAGAAGAAATAAAAGCCTACAATAACGTTTTGGAATTAATAGGAAATACACCTCTTATTAAGCTGAATAGAATCACCGAAAACTTAGAAGGAAACTTTTATGCTAAGGTAGAGGCATTCAATCCAGGACATTCCTCAAAAGACAGAATTGCGTTATACATAATTGAAGAAGCCGAAAGACAAGGAATTTTGACTCCAGGTGATACCATTATTGAAACTACTTCAGGTAATACTGGGTTTAGTTTGGCTATGGTAAGCATCATTAAAGGATACAATTGTATCTTGGCTGTTAGTTCTAAATCGTCTAAGGATAAGATTGATATGTTGCGCAGTTTAGGAGCTAAGGTTTATGTGTGCCCAGCCCATGTTTCTGCAGATGATGAACGTTCGTATTATAATGTAGCAAAGCGTTTACATGAAGAAACTAAAGGTTCTGTATACATCAATCAGTATTTTAATCAACTCAATATTGATGCGCATTATTTAACAACGGGCCCTGAAATATGGGAACAGACCTCAGGAAAAATTACACACCTTGTTGCTTGTAGCGGAACAGGAGGAACCATTTCTGGAATTGCTAAATTCCTTAAAGAAAAAAATTCTAACATTCGTGTTCTTGGTGTTGATGCTTTTGGTTCGGTATTGAAAAAATACCATGAGACAAAAGAGTTTGATAGCAATGAAATTTATCCCTACCGAATTGAAGGATTGGGTAAAAATCTTATTCCAACAGCAACCGACTTCGAATCGATTGATAAATTCATGAAGGTTACCGATGAGGAAAGTGCCCATACTGCTAGAGAAATAGCGAAAACGGAAGGCTTATTTGTGGGGTATACTTCGGGTGCTGCTTTACAAGCGGTGAAGCAATTTGCAGAAGAAGGAGAATTCACATCAGATAGTAATGTAGTTATTATTTTTCCAGATCATGGTTCGCGTTACATGAGTAAGGTATTTAGCGATGATTGGATGAATGAGCAAGGCTTTTTTGATAGTGTTAATGCTGAAGAAGCTCAAAAAATTGAATTTATAAAATAGTATTTTATACTTTTAGATATAAAAAAACTCCGAAGTACTTCGGAGTTTTTTTATAAACAATTATTTTTTCTTTCTAATAATATCTTCTAAAACTGCTTTACTTGGATAATTGATAACACGTAAAGTAATCGTGTCTTTTTTGGTAGTTTGTCCTTCAATAATGTATAATTTACCTTTTTGGTAACTAATATTACTTTTGTCAAAATCTACATCACCATAAGTTAAAGTATTTTTAATATCAATGGTATCAATCCAATCTTCGGCTAATTTTCTAGAAGCTTCAATACTATAATTGAATGGTTTGTTTCGTAAATCATTCAATACTCTTGCATTTGGAAAATAATTGCATCGGGTATCTTTACCACTTAGAACTAAGGCGACGAAAAACATTCCAATTACAAATCCAACTAGATAATATGCAAAACGCTGATAAAATTTCATTTAAATTTTTTTTGCAAATGTAAACTAAAGAACCGAAAATTCACAAATATGAAGATTTAAAAAACAATTAAATTTATATCACTATCGGGTAAGTTAAACCAATCCCCAATGGCTTTATTGGTTAAAATTCCGTGGTATAGATACACGCCATTTTTTAATCCTTTATGACATCGTAAGGCACTTTCCAATCCACCATCTTCCGCAATTTGTAATAAATAAGGAGTTATAATATTACTGATGGATAATGAAGCTGTTTTGGAATAACGAGATGGAATATTAGGCACACAATAATGAATTACGTTATTTTTAATAAAAGTCGGTTTTTCATGTGTTGTGATTTCAGAAGATTCAAAGCAACCACCAGTATCTATGCTAACATCAACTATAACAGCACCTTTTTTCATATGTTCTACCATAGTTTCTGTAACTACCACAGGACAACGTTCTTTTCCTCTCATAGCTCCAATAGCTACATCACATCGGCGCAACGCTTTCAATAACGATTTAGGTTGGATAGTAGAAGTAAAAACACGCTGACTCAAATTATTCTGTAAACGACGTAATTTGGTGATTGAATTGTCGAATACTTTTACATTAGCACCAAGTCCGAGTGCCGTTTTAGCAGCAAATTCGCCAACTGTTCCAGCACCTATAATGACTACATCAGTAGGAGGAACGCCTGTAATATTTCCAAACAATAATCCTTTACCAAATTGGTTGTTAATCATTAATTCGGCAGCTATTAGTATGGAAGCTGTTCCTGCAATTTCACTTAATGATTTTACAGCAGGGTAGGAACCGTCTTCATCTTTAATGTATTCAAAAGCTAGCGCTGTAATTTTCTTTTTGGTAAGCGCTTCAAAATATTCCTTTTTTCGGGTCTTTAGTTGAATGGCCGAAATAATAACCGAGTTCGGATTCATCATCTCAATTTCGGTCATCGTAGGAGGTTCTACCTTTAAGAGCATTGGGCAAGACAATACTTTTTGTGTGTCATTTGTAATTTCTGCACCGGCATCGCTATATTCTTTATCAGTATAACTTGAACTTTCTCCAGCACCAGTTTCCATCAGAATTCGGTGACCGTGAGCCGTTAGAGAATGTACTGCATCAGGTGTAAGGCAAATACGTCGCTCTTGATAACTAGTTTCTTTGGGAATTCCGATGAAAAGTTCGCTCTTGTAGCGTCCGATTTCTAATTTTTCTTCTTGTGGAAGTAGTTGTTGTTTTGTAAAAGGTGTAAGTGACATAGTTACAAATGAATTATCGCACAAGTTACAAAAAAAGAATGTCAATATCAATTTCAAAAATCAATTTCAAACGTTCTAAATAAACTGTCATCACTTCGACTAGTTTTTTGAAAGTTGCGATAAGTTATTTTTAAAAAATAACCCTTTTTTAATTTAGAATTAAATGTCGATTTCCATCTGGTAAAGCAACAATTTTAATTATTGAATGTTCCTCGGGGATTAAATTCGGAATATTTTCTGCCCACTCTATAAAACACCAATTTCCTGAGTATAAATAATCGTCAATACCCATGTCTAATGCTTCTATTTCCGATTTTAATCGATACACATCAAAGTGATAAAGGTATTGATTTTCAATTATTTGATATTCATTAACTAAAGAAAAAGTGGGACTACTTGTAGCATCATTTACACCAAGTTGTTTTGCTAATGCTTTAATTAGGGTGGTTTTACCAACGCCCATATTTCCATAAAAAAGAATTACTTTTTTTGGGTTTTCAGTGATAATTTTTTGTGCGACTTGCTCAATTTCGTTTAATGAGAAAATAACTTCCATAGTAGATTATCTTGGATTAAAAACTAAAAAGGGTACGATCATTTCTTCTAATGAAATTCCGCCATGTTGGTACGTATTTCTATAATAACTCACATAATGATTGTAATTGTTTACGTAGGCTAAGAAATAATCATTCTTGGCAAAAATATAAGAACTACTCATATTTATGGTAGGCAAACCTATTTTTTTTGGTTCTTTAACGGCATAAACTTCTTTGTCTTCATAGGTTAGGCTACGGCCCGTTTTGTATCTAAGATTTAAACTGGTGTTTTTATCACCTATAACTTTTGAGGGATTTTTTACGTTAATGGTGCCATGATCGGTTGTTATTATTAGCTTAAAACCTAACTTTTGTCCTTGTTGAATAATATCCAATAACGGTGAATTTTTAAACCAACTCAAGGTTAACGAACGGTAGGCTTTATCATCAGAAGCCAACTCTTTAACCACATCCATCTCGGTTTTAGCATGTGAAAGCATGTCTACAAAATTGTAAACCACCGTTACTAAATTATTATCTTTTAATGCTTTGAAGTTTTCTGCTAATTTTTTACCACCAGCCAGATTGGTGATTTTAAAGTAATCTTGTTTAATGTTTAAACCCAAACGTTTTAAATGTGCGGTTAAAAATTCGGACTCATATAAGTTTTTACCTCCGTCATCAACATCATTTTTCCAATATTGTGGAAATTGTTTTTCCATTTCTAAAGGAGTCAAACCCGAGAAAATAGAGTTTCTAGCATATTGTGTGGCAGTTGGCAAGCTAGCGTAATACGGAATTTCTTTTTCGAGTTTATAATAATTGTTAACCGTGCCTTCTATCGCTTTCCATTGATCGTAGCGCAAATTATCGATAACAACAAATAGAATGGGTTTGTCTTTTTTAACAAGTTCAGGTACGACTAATTCTCTAAAAAGCGTATGTGATTGTATTGGCTTGTGAGCCTTTGGTTCAAACCAATCTTCATAATTGCGTTCAATAAACTTTCCAAATTGTGAATTGGCTTCTACTTTTTGAGATTCTAAAATGTCAATCAAATTGGTATCCTCAATGTTTTCCAATTCTAGTTCCCAAAAAATAAGTTTTTTATACAATTCAACCCAATCTTCAAAAGAATTCACCATAGCCAATTCCATGGCAATTTTTCGAAATTCTTTTTGATAATCTAAAGTTGTTTTTTCAGAAACCAATCTGGAGTGGTCTAAATTTTTCTTTAAACTCAACAAAATTTGATTTGGATTAACCGGTTTGATAAGGTAATCGGCAATTTTAGAACCTATAGCTTCTTCCATGATATATTCTTCTTCACTCTTAGTAATCATTATTACAGGAGTAGAAGATTTCTTTTCTTTAATTTCGGCAAGGGTTTCTAAACCACTCATTCCAGGCATATTTTCATCTAGAAAAACAATATCAAAATTATTTTCTGAAAACACATCAACAGCATCACGACCATTGTTGCATGTTGTTACCTCATAGTTTTTCTTTTCTAGAAAAATGATGTGTGGTTTTAATAAATCAATCTCGTCGTCAACCCAAAGTATTTTTATTTTATTCATGAGGTACTTATTTTGTTGCAATTTACTATTTGTATAACGATATATATATTAAAAATTGTATAAAATTATTTAAAGTATACAGAAACAAACAAATTTTTAGATAGCAGTTTTTAATTATCTGGAAATGTGAAGTTTTAGATGAAAAATGCGGATTATTAAATTTTAACATATTATTGCTGTTGAATATTAAGATATTCTTAAGAAAAAAATATATAAATTTGTAAATCATTAAAATAACAAATATTGTAAATTCTGTATGAAAAATATTTTTTTAAAGAAAATTCCTCTTTTTTATGTTGCTGTGGTTCTTGCTTTTACAATACTAATAACAGGTTTTGCTACATCTAAAATCACAAAAAAAATATCAGCTGATACTGATTCTTCGACATCAGATCAATCTGTGTGTGCATATAAAGTGAAGAGGTTAACAGGATTTAGTTATGTTAAACCTTTATTATTTGTAGACAATGAATGTGAATCTGAAAATCTATCTTCAGTCAAGCAATCAGTGTATCAATTGATTGAAAATTATAAAAAAAATAAGGTTATTACTTCGGCCTCAGTATATTTGAAAGCCTATAGTACAAATGATTGGACTTCAATTAATCCGGATGAAAAATTCAAACCAGGTTCGTTATTAAAAGTACCAGAGCTAATTACTTTTTTGAGAATGAATGAAATTAAACCTGGGATTTTGGATAAAGTTATCCTTTTTGATAAACCATTCGATTCCGCAAAAAAACCTGAGTTTGTATCGAAATCAATTCAATTAGGTCAAAAATATACCGTTAGGGAATTGTTGACTTACATGATTGCTTATTCTGATAATAATGCTACTTATATTCTAAATACGCTCATTGATGTTGATGTGTTTAAAAAAGTTTTTACTGATTTAGATCTACCAGCACCCGATTGGAATGCGAGTGATTATCCATTGACGGCAAGTGATTTTTCATTGTTTATGAGAGCCTTATTTAATGCCTCGTATCTTACTATTGAGGATTCTGAATTTGCCACTAAACTTCTTAGTAAATCGGATTTTAAAGAGGGTATATTAAAAAGTTTGCCACCATCTATTAAGGCAATTCATAAGTTTGGAGAAGCTGGAGATTTAGTAGAAAAACAATTGCATGAATCTGCTGTGATTTATTTGGATAATAGTCCCTACCTTGTTACTATTATGACTAAAGGAAACGATATGAAAAAATTACCCGAAGTAATCAGTCAGATTTCAAGCCTTATTTATCAAAATATGAATACATCGTCTAAAAATATGTAATCAATTACACCTTTTTATACTAATTTAAAAAGTAGAAATTATGAATGACGCGCATTTACACATGGTGGTGAACCATTTCCCAATAATAGGAACTATTTTTGGGTTTGGTATTTTGATTGTAGGAATGATATTGAAAAATAAGACGATAAGAAATGTTTCTTATTGTTTGTTTGTAATTGCTGCTCTTTTTGCTGCAGTGAGTATGGCTACTGGTGATGGAGCAGAGGAGATGGTTGAAGAAATGCCTAACATTGGACGTCAAATTATTCATGAACATGAAGAAATGGCCGAAAAATTAGCGCTTGTATTGTATCTTTTAGGAGTAGTGTCGTTAGTGGGATTATTCTTTAACATGAAAAATAATGCCAAAGAAAAAATATTTTCTTTTATTGGAGTAACTATAGCTGCGGTAGCTATTTTTTTGGCACAACAAACCGGTACTACAGGCGGTGAGATTAGACATACTGAGATTAGAGCAAATGCAGCAACGACCTCAGTTGAAAAAACGTCGATTGAAAACAACAGCGATCGCGATTAAAAACGTGTAAATTAGGCAACAGTTTTATCAAGCAAAAGTACTTGACTCTTCAATCTTTCAATAAGCATATTCATCATACGCTTGTTAAGGTTTGAAGAGTTTTTTATGTATTCGGTATATTCACTTATAGTGAATAATGCTATCACCATCCCTTTAAGAGAGTTTCTAAACTTAATGTCGCGCTGAATTACATTTTCAATGTAGGCCATTTTTTTATCGGGAGATAAGCTAAAAAAAACATTCTTTTGTTTAATCGCATAGTTTAAAAAAACCTCAATAAACAAATCGTTCTGTAGTTTTAAAATAGGACGTAGGGTTTTATTTTGAAATAATTCTTCTGGTGAAGACTGATTTGATATTGTGCCAATGGTTTCACCACGCAATTCTAACAATGTTGTATCTCTTGCTTCCATTTTTTATTTAAAGTTATAAAAAAACCTCTGTCGTTAAACAGAGGTTTTTTTTATTTATTAAGAACTAATTGTTAATTATTCTTTGATTTTGAAAGTAACTCTTCGTACTAATTTTCTAGCACCATCAGAATCAACTGCTACAGATGCATCTTCACCAGCTGAAATAACGTTCAATCTATTGGCATCGATACCTGCTTTGATTAAGATAGCTTTTACAGCTTCTGCACGACCTTTAGATAATGCATCGTTTTTAGCACTTGTACCAATCTCGTCAGCGTGACCATAAATATCAATAGAAGCGTTTGGATTGTTTTTCAAGTAAGTTCTAATAAAGTCAATACCTTCAGTAGAAACATTAGTAGGATTTACTTTTCCTGTATCAAAGTAAGTTGTAACATAACCTTCGTTTACTAAACGTTTAATCATGTCAGAATTTGATTTTTCAGACGTTTCTTTAGTAGTTTTATCAACATATCTTTCCAATTCGTCTGGAACACCATTTCTGTTCATATCAACCATTTTACCTCTAGTATCAACAGCAACACCTGCAACGGAGTTGTTTTCTTGATCTAAATAATCTGGTACGCCATCTTTGTCAGTGTCATTCATAAGGGTTTCCATATCACCAACTCGTTTATCAAGAGCATCAATTTTATCAAGATTTTTATCTCTGATAGTTGCCCAATCGCCATGAATTTCATTTGGACCAAATGAATAGGTAAGACCTAATGAAGTAGTGATTAATTGACCATTTAAGTTGTTGATGTTGTCTGAATAACTTCCATCCCAATTAAAATGCTGTCTGTAATTGTTTTGAATAGAAATGTCAAGAAGAACAGCCATTTTTTTAGAAACTCTGAATTGAGGAGTAACCCCCATAACAAGTCCACCATTAAATTCAGAAACACCATTGTTATGATCGTGTTCAATAACATTGGCAGTTTTGGATGTCATTCGATCGATTCTTAATCCACCGTGAAATAACAAACCAAATCGTTTGATAGATTCTTCAATACCAAACAATCTACTAACATTTACGACACCTTCTAAGGAAAGTCCTATTTGTTGCATTTCAAATGGAATACTTCCATTGTTTTTAGTATTCTTTAAATCATTGTAATGTAATGCTGTTTTAAAACCAAATTTAGGGCTAATCATATATCTAGCACCCAAGCTAAAACTATTGGCTTGAGGCTTTCCTAGAAAAGTATTTGGGTTGCTTGAAAAATATCCAACATCATAGGGTTTTACACCTTTACCTTGACCTACGGTGGCTTCTATTGTCCATTTGTTGAATTCAGATTTTGCGGAGTCTTTCTGTACTTTGTTTTCTTGGGCTGTAACAGAAGCTGCCGAAACTAACAATAAAGACAATACTGTAATTTTTTTCATTTTATAATAAATAGGTTAAATTCTTTATAATTATTTGCAAATATAATAGTTTACAATAAATTACCAACTTTTTAAGACATAAAAACCATAATTTTGTTATCAAATACTTAAAAGTTTAAATATTGTGAGGATTTCGAAAATATTTGTCACTGTTGATGTTGTTTTATTCAAATTATCAGCTAATTACTTGGAATTATTATTAATAAAACGCAAAAACGATCCCTACAAAAATTGTTGGGCTTTACCGGGTGGTTTTGTCGATTCTAATGAAGATTTGGAAGATGCTGCTAAAAGAGAATTATTGGAAGAGACCACTATTGAAATAGATAGTTTAGAACAACTTAAAGCATTTGGAAAACCTTTCCGAGACCCGAGATCTCATGTGGTTTCCATTGCTTACATGGGTTATGCAAACGAAAACACTATTGCCATTGCTAATGATGATGCCAAAGAAGCGAAATGGTTTTCGGTTAATGATTTGCCAAAATTAGCTTTCGACCACGATGAAATCATTAAATTTGCTTTATCAAAAATAGCCTTAAAATGAGATTTCATACTAGAAAATGGGTAAAACCAGAAGACTTAAATCCGAATAGCACTTTATTTGGAGGACGATTATTAGCATGGATTGACGAAGAAATAGCCCTTTATGCCATAATTCAACTGGAAAGCCCAAGAATTGTAACCAAACACATGTCGGAAATTAATTTTAGAAGTTCGGCCAAGCAAGGTGATATTGTTGAAATTGGAATTGATGTCATCAAATTTGGAACTACCTCATTAACCTTGATGTGTGAAGTGAGAAACATGATGACTAAAGAAACCATAATCACAATAGATACCATAACGATGGTTAGTGTTGGTTTGGATGGAAAACCACAAGCACATGGCAAAACCAAAATAGAGTTTGTAGAAGATCGTTTGAAAAAATAATTAAACTACAAAATTACTTTTGTCTGAAGGCATTTCATAAATTTCCAAATCAAAATATACAATTGAAGCAATAATATGGTCAAAAATATCGGCCATAATGTATTCGTATTGTTCAAATCTCTGATCTTTTGAAAAAGTGTAAATTTCTAATGGAATTCCTTGTGCAGTAGGTTGTAATTGCCTGCAAAGTAAAATCATATTTTTATTCAATCCTGGGTAATGTTCTAAATAATTGGTGATGTATTTTCTAAACAAACCAAAATTAGTCATATTTCGACCATTGATAGACAGTGATTTGTCCACATTATAGGTCTTGTTGTATTTGCTAATTTCCGTTTGACGAACGTCGATATAATTAGAAATCAATTGGATTCGTTTCATTTTATCCAATTCTTCATCGGTCAAAAAACGAATGCTTTTGGCTTTGACTAAAATATGTCTTTTAATTCTTCGCCCATCTGAATCCAGCATACCACGCCAGTTTCTAAAAGAATCTGAGATCAAACTGTAGGTTGGAATGGTTGTAGTAGTATTGTCAAAATTTCTAACTTTTACCGTTGCTAAGTTAATTTCAATAACATCACCATCGGCGCCATACTTGTCAAAAGTTATCCAATCGCCAATACGAACCATATCGTTTAAGGAAACTTGAACACTGGCTACAAAGCCTAATATAGTATCTCTAAAAATTAAAATTACAATTGCCGAAATGGCTCCTAAAGTTCCTAATAGTGTTGTTTTATCAACTTCAAATAATTTAGAAATAATCACCCCAACGCCGTATATCCAAAGTACAATCATAATTACTTGAATGTAGCTGTCAATGGGTTTATCGCTAAATCTGGGTTGGTCTTTCAAATAATCTTTTATAGCGTTAAGTACACTTCGAATGATCCATAAGGACAAAAGAATGATGTAAATCCCAACCAACTTTCCAAACATAGATTCCCAATACACATAATGTTCTAAAATTACGGGAACCGATTTGTAAATAAATACAAACGGAATTAAATGGGCAATGTATTTTGCGGTCTGATTTGAAACGAGTAAATCGTCAAATTTGGTTTTAGTTTTCTTGGCTACTATTGCCAATATGGTCACTAATACTAATCTGAAAACCACATAAATAAAATAGGCTAAAAAGCACAATATTATGATGTTAAGAATCAAACTAACATAGGACGATAGCGTGTCTCCGAGATGCATTTTACGCAACAAAGGATACAACCAACCAAATAAATGTTCTAAAAAATTATGCATTTTTTAAATATTTTCTTTCAATAAAAAAAGCACCAAACGGAATTAACGATCCTAAAATAACAATTAACAATTCTTTGGTATTCCAATTTTGTTTTTCTTTAATCATATAGGCCAAATAAAGGTAGGCAATAAATAGAATTCCGTGTGTCATTCCGATTGGAAAAAGTAGTGTTTTGTACAAAACCAAATCATTCGGTTTGATAAGCAACATATTCGCTAACAAAATTAAATAAGAGAATCCTTCTAGAATGGCTGTAAATTTAAAAATCTTTGTCATTGTAATTATTTTGGTCTACAAAATTAAGTAATAAGGTTAATAATAAACCTAAAAAGTGCGTTACTTTTGCAATAATTTAGTATTTCTATGAGTAAAAGAGATTTAAAAAAGTATTTGTCCGAATTGGATAAAAACCAACTGGAAGAGCAATTGATAGCGTTGTACGACAAGTTTAAAGATGTAAAAGTCTATTATGATTTTGTTTTCAATCCAAACGAACGCAATTTAGTTCGAGAGGCCAAACTTAAAATTTCAAATGAATATTTTCCCATTCGAGGTAAGAGGCCTAAAATGCGACGTTCTGTAGCTCAGAAATTCATCAAACATTTTATTACATTAGGTGTTGATTCCTATATCGTTACAGATGTAATGCTTTATGCTGTTGAAATTGCTCAAGCATTGTCTTCCGAGAAACAAATAAACAGTGAAGCATTCTATAAAAGCATGCTCAATTCCTACCAACAAGCCATTAGTTTCATTATCGAAAAAGGGATTTTAGAAGATTTCAAAAGTAGAGTAGTGGCTATAAAAGAGGAAACTATCAAGCAAAATTGGATGAATAAATTCGAATTTGATGCCATTGTAGAACGATTTGATTATTAAATAATTATTATTTTTTAAAATAATGCCATGAAACTCTTTTTTAAGTGTATTTTTGCAAAATTGTAAAATTCGCTATGCCAAAAAAGGATATACTTGCCGAAATTGAAGATAAAAAGGAGCTGTACGGCTACCAAAAAGGAGATATTGACAAAATTTTTGAACGATTAGACAATGCACCTCACAATTACCATCTTTTATATCAATTGCCAACAGGTGGTGGAAAAACTGTAATTTTTTCAGAAATTACCCGACGTTATTTAGAACAACACAATAAAAAAGTGGTGGTTTTAACGCATCGAATTGAACTTTGTAAGCAAACTTCTAAAATGCTTAAAACGTTCGATGTTAAGAACAAAATCATCAACAGCGCTATTAAAGAACTTCCAGATCAAGATGAATATTCTTGTTTTGTAGCGATGATTGAAACCTTGAAAAACCGTCTTAATGACGAAAAATTAGAAATACAAGATATTGGTTTAGTGATTATTGACGAAGCTCACTTCAATTCGTTTAGAAAGTTATTTAGCGCCTTTGAAAATGCTTTTATTCTTGGAGTTACGGCAACGCCTTTAAGTTCGAACATCAAGTTGCCGATGTATGAAAATTACAACGAGTTGATTGTAGGCGACACCATTCAAAATCTTATCGATAAAGGATTTTTAGCCAAAGCAACAACTTACAGTTATGATGTAGGATTAACGTCGTTAAAGGTTGGAATAAACGGCGATTATACAGTGAAATCCTCCGACGATTTGTACAGCAATATGGTGATGCAAGAGAAATTGTTGCACGCATACACCGAAAAATCATTAGGTAAAAAGACCTTAATTTTTAACAACGGAATTAATACGTCATTACATGTTTATGAAAGCTTTAGACATGCAGGTTATAATATTAGACATTTAGACAATACAACTTCTACAGAAGATCGAAAAGATATTTTGCATTGGTTTAAAAAAACACCCGATGCAATTTTAACGTCTGTCGGTATTTTAACAACCGGTTTTGATGAACCTACAGTGGAAAGCATTATTTTAAACCGCGCTACCAAATCGTTAACGCTTTATTTTCAGATGATTGGACGAGGTTCAAGACGATTGCCCAATAAGGATAATTTTACGGTTATTGATTTAGGGAACAACGCTTTACGCTTTGGTTTATGGAACAATCCGATGGATTGGCAGCACATCTTTAAATCACCCGAATATTATTTAGAAAGTCTTCGTGATGATGCCGAAATTGAAAGCAATTTTAAATATGTAATGCCAGATGAATTGCGTAAAAAATTCAAGAATTCCATAGATATTTCTATGGACATTCATGAAGAATTCAAATACACCGTTAAAAACAATCTGAAAGCCAAAACGATTATTGAAAAATCACTACAACAACATGCAACGATGTGTGTTGAAAATACTGATGATTTATCGGAAGCTCGTAAACTTTCAAAAGAATTAAACGATGATATCGAATACCGAATCAAACAATATTGTATTTGTTTAGGTAATGTTACCAAAAATTATAGAAGTTGGCTTATTGAAGATTATACCTTAAAATTAACCATTGCTATTGGTAGAATTTACCGCATCAAGATCATGAATGAGCTTTAAAATAGTAGTTTTTTGTTTATTTCAAATAATATATATTTGCACTATAATTTATATTATGTAAAATAGAATTTTTAAAAATTGTACCTTGTTAAGATTTTAATAATCTAATTAACATCAGATATAATACCTACTACTATCTTTAACTTTATTAGTTTTGTATTTTAAAGCTTTTTTTATATTTTTATAAAATTAACACCAATTATGAGTAACGCAATTTCACAACGTGTAGCCGATTTTTTAAAAGAATACGAACCTTTTAATTATCTTCCTTACGAGGATTTAATTAAGATTGCAAACACAATTCGTGTAATTAATTTAGAAAAACACAAATCGCTATTTCAAATTAATGATGTATTGCACGATTCTTTTTATGTGGTGGCTTCTGGTGTAATTCATTTGACCGTAATTTCTGATGCTGAAGAAACGCTTTTAAATAAATGTTACACTGGAGATATTTTTGGCTTGCGTCCGTTTTTTGCCAAAAACAATTACCAAATGACAGCTAAAGCTCGTGAAGAAACCATTGTATATGCAATTCCGATTGCAACTTTCAAACCTTTTGTAGCTCAAAATTCGGATGTTTTGAACTTCTTGTTAGAGAGTTTTGCAGCCAATACTAAAAGTGGCTCGTTAGACTCCAATCATGGTTTGCTTTCAGACAATATTTCCTATTCTGATAATCAATCAGATATGCTTTATTTTCAGTCACTTACCTACAATAAATCACCTTTAAAAATTGGTATTGAAACCATGATTAAAGATGCGGCTCAATTGGTAACCGATAATATGTTAGACAGCGCACTGATTACAGAAGAAGGTTATCCTGTTGGAATTGTAACGGATAAAGATTTTCGATCTAAAGTTGCTACGGGTCGAATTGCATACACGAACACCATTAGTAAAATAATGGCCTCACCTGTGATTACTGTTTCCGAAAATATTTCAGTCGCTGAAGCACAGTTGGTTATGTTAAAATATGGTGTAACCCACTTATGTGTAACTCATGATGGCACTGACAAATCAGATATTAAAGGCATTATTTCGGAACATGATTTGGTGGTGGCACAAGCCAATAATCCTGGTGTTCTTCTAAAAGAAATTAAACGTTCTCAAACGGCTAAAGAACTAAAATTAGTTCGCGATAAACTCAATGAAATCATCCAATCATCATTAAATAAAAACATTCCATTAACTCATATTAATAGTATTGCAGGCGAAATCACTTTAGCTATAGTAAAACGTGCTGTTGAACAAGCTATTTTAGATTTAGGCTCACCTCCTGCTCGATTTGCGTGGTTATGCATTGGTAGTCAAGGGCGTAAAGAGCAATTGTTACTTACCGACCAAGATAGTGTTTTGGTTTTTGAAGATGTTTCCGCCGAGAAATACCGTGATGTAAAGGATTATTTTTTAAAATTGGCTAAAAAAACGACTGCAACTCTAGAAAAAGTGGGCTTTTCAATTTGTCCACAAGGCCACATGGCGAGCAACATGTTGTGGTGTAAATCATTGACAGACTGGACAAAACAATATAGTAACTGGATGAATACTCCAGGTGAAAAATCCAATGAAATAAGTAGTGTCTTTTTTGATTATGAAATTGCATTTGGAGAACAAAAAATTGAAGATGCAATTACAGATGCCATCTTTAAAAATGCCAAAAACAACGTATTATTTTTTGATTATTTAGGAAATGATGCCCTCAAAAAGCCAGCGCCACTTAACTTCTTTAAAAAATTCAATTTAGAAGAAGAAGGCGAGCACAAAGGAAAATTTGATATTAAAACACGAGCCTTAATGCCTTTAATTGATGGCGCTAGATTGTTAGTGTTGAATAATAATATTAAAGGAATTAATAGCACGTATTTGAGATACAAGCAATTAGCAATGATTGATCCTAAGTTTTCTGAAGTCTATCTTAATTGTGCTGATGCCTTTTTAGTACTTTCTAAGTTCAGAGTGCTAGAAGGTTTGAAGAATGATAGCTCAGGGCAATATATCAACTTGGAGGAACTGAATAAGGTAGACAAAGAAAAGCTCAAAAATGCGCTTGCTCCTATGAAAGAATTGGAAGAATTAATTAAAGATCGATTTCAACTGACTCAATTTTCGTAATTATGCTGGACTGGTTAAAAAACATCAATAAAGAACATCCCGAATTTTGGAAAACTTATGTGTCAAAATTTGAAAAAAAAGGAAACAGATATGTAGCGTTAAGCATTGATTCTACAGGTTTGAATCCAAAAAAAGATGTGATTCTATCTTTTGGTGCAATCGGAATTGTAAACGATAATATTCTTATTGGTGATGTTTTTGAAGTAACCATTCCACAATATAAATTTCTTCATGATAATGGTTTATCAAATGATTTTTTATTAGAATCGGAACAACCCAAACTTTCGGAAGTACATGCTTTGGAAAAATTTATTGAATATATTGGAAATGCAACATTAGTAGGGCATCGCATTAATTTTGATATTGAAATGATTAACGAATCTCTAGAGAAATTAGCTTGCGGTAGACTGAAAAACGAAGCATTGGATATTGAAGTGATGTACAAAAAATTACACGACATAAACGACAAAAACTTTTCATTAGACGAATTGAGTTTGCAGTATAAAATATCCACAACAGAACGAATTTCAACAACAGATGATGCATTTACAATTGCGTTACTATTCCTAAAAATGAAATCTCGTTTGGGTTTCAAGTAATGGTTATTACTCTTTCAAACATTCCGTGATGGGTTATCGATAATGGTCTCAACAATAAATTTTGATCTAAATAATTCGGAACTCCATTATGTTTGTAAATTTTTAATGGTTTCAAAATGGGTTTTATCTTGTCAAAATCATTAAAATTGACAACTGCTTCGGAATAAATAAACCCAGAACTGATTTGGGTTCGGGTATAATATTGCAAATCGTCAAAAACCACTTTTTCCGCTTCCAAATTAAAACATTCATAGTGTATCGGATTGAATTTTCTAATGCCACTTTGTCTATTGTAGATTTTGTATGCAGCTTCTTTCCTACTCCAAAGACTCCAAACTATTAAGTCGGGTGTTTTTGAAGAACGAATTTGATACTGTTCTTGAGGTGTAAAAATTTTATCTAAAAATCGCTTACGTTGCCAGTTACTCTCTTTGTAAGCTAATGTCAAATCTACAATGTCGTTTCCTATCACTTTTCTGCTAATTTAGTATTAATAATTTCTATAGCCGCTTTAATAGTAAGCATCTTTTCCATAGAAGCATTGTCGATTTCTATATCAAAAACTTCTTCGGTATCTAAAACAATATCGACTAAATTGGCAGAATTAATATTCAAATCATTAATAAAATCAGTCTCTTCAGACAAATTATTAAAAGCTTCTTCGTTTTTTACAAAGGGCTTCACAATTGTTTTCAACTTTTCTAATAGTTCTTGTTGGTTCATAGTTTATAGGTATTTTTTAAAGATAACACAGCCATTTACATCCCCAAAACCAAAACTGGCTTTGGCTACTGTAGTAATGTCTTTTTCAATTATTTTTTGTGGAATTTTCGATTCATTTATTAATGACGTGATTTCTGGATTTAAATCTTCACAGTTTATATTTGGAAAAACAAATCCGTGATGAATTTGCAATACTGAAGCCACACTTTCAACACTTCCGGCTGCCGATAAACAATGACCAACCATTGATTTTAATGAATTTATATACGGAAAATCAGTGCCATTTCTTTGTAATGCTTCTGTCCAATTTTTAATCTCCAAACTGTCTTTGGTAGTAGCCGTTAAATGTCCGTTTAGGGCATCAATATCATGTGCTGAAATACCTGCATTTGCAATAGCATCCACAATACATTTTTGTACCGCAACTGAGTTGGGAGCTGTCATTGTGCCTTCTCCACGCTGACCGCCAGAATTTAGATTTCCACCCAAAACTTCAGCATAAATTTTGGCACCACGACTGATAGCGGTTTCTAAATCTTCTAGAATTAAAGCTCCTGCTCCACTTCCAGGAACAAAACCAGAAGCTGTTGCGCTCATTGGCCTAGACCCCTTTTCAGGAGCATCATTATGTTTGAAGGTACAAACCCGCATGGCATCAAATCCGCCCCAAATATAAGGTCCAGAATCACTGGTACTGCCTGCAATAATGCGCTTGGCTTGTCCCGATTTGATACGTTCATACGCCATCAAAATACTTTCGGTTCCTGTTGTGCAAGCAGACGAATTAGTAGTGACTTGATTGCCTAATCCCAACTTTCCGCCAATGTATGCACTTACACCCGAATTCATAGTTTGTGCCACCGCAGTACTTCCTAATTTTCGAGTTTGAAAATCGTCAATTTTGTAGATACTTTCTCTAAATTTATCAATTCCGGATGTTCCTGTTCCAAAAATTGCTCCCGAATCCCAATCGGGTTTTTCGTTATGTTCAATTGATAATCCTGAATCGTTCCACGCATCCAAGGCAGCAATTACCCCATAAAGTATTCCTGTTGAATTGAAATTTCGCAATTCCAATTCGGTAAAATAGTGTAAAGCCAACTCGGTTGAAATTTCCGGCTTGCCCGATATTTGACAAGAAAATTGCAATCGTTCTAGTTCCGCATCGTGTTTTATTCCGGATATTCCATTTTTTATAGCATGAGTAAACGCATCTAGTCCTACTCCATTTGGAGCCACAATTCCTAAACCGGTTATGACAACTCTTTTTTTCATAACATCATTCCTGCAATAGTACCGTTACATACTTCAATTCCTAGTTGATTGATCATTTTTACGTTACATTTTAGTTTTCCAAATCGGAAGTATATTTTTTTTGAAATTACGGTAACTTTTTCTTTTGGAAAAACAGGTTTTAAAAATTCTATTTCATTGGATGTTAATACTATTGAAGTATTTTTATTGACAGATTCATTTAACAAATAAATCCCCAAACATACTACTCCAATTTGCGCCATTACTTCGGTTAAAATTACACCAGGTGTCACCGGATTATCTATGAAATGCCCTTTGTAAAAATCTAAATCCTCTTTAAAGGTAAAATTACCTTCTACTCCATTTTCATCAATAGCGGTGATTTCATCCACAAACAAAAAAGGTTTGGAATACGGTAATTTTGATATAATTTCTGCTGCATTCATTTTTAAAATTCTAATAAAATCCGTTGTGCCGAAAATCCTGGACCAAAACTTAACATCAATCCTTTTTCGCCTTTTTGTGGTTTTGCATCCATAATTCGCTCTAAAACATAAAGCACTGTGGCGCTCGACATATTGCCATACAATCGTAATACTTCTTTGGTATCGTTAATATTTTTGCCTAAATTAGAAAATAAATCTTCTACTGTAGTGACAATTTTCTTTCCACCGGGATGAAAAATTAAATGATCAATGGCTTCAATCTGTAATTTATTTTTTTCTAAAAAGGGATGAATGATATTGGGAAAATGTGAAGCAATCGTATCAGGAACTTCAATATCTAAAACCATTTGCAAACCCGAATTGGTCAATTTAAATCCCATCATGTGAATGTTGTCGAAAAAGTGGTACATTTCTTCAGCAATAATTTCTGGACCTTCATCATCTTCATTTGACGAAAGTAAAACACAAGCTGCACCATCACCAAAAATAGCTGCACTAACAATATTTGCCATCGAAAAATCATCAAGTTGAAAAGTGGCTGTTGGACTTTCTACAGCTATAACTGCGGCTCGTTTTCCGGGATTGGCTTTCAAGAAATTCTTCGCATATATTATACCTGATATCCCTGCTGCACAACCCATTTCGGTGACAGGCAACCGCACAATATCTTGACGTAATTGCAATGAATTGATTAAATAGGCATCCAGTGACGGAATCATAATTCCGGTGCAACTCACAGTGATGATAAAATCTAAATCGGTTGACTTCCAATGCGCTTTATCCAGTGCTTTTTGCAAGACTTTTTCGCCTAATTCAATCACTTCTCTGATGTAAATATCATTGCGTTCTTCAAAAGAAGTTTTGGTAAAAACTTCAATTGGATCCATAATGGAGTAACGCTTGTCTACCATGGCGCCCTCAAAAATTTTTTTTACTTTTCTGATAAAACGAGGCTCTTGATTAATCAACCAAGTATCGAGAAATGGCAAAATTTCTTCGGTTGTTCTAGAATATTTGGGCAATTGCTTGGCAACGGTAACTATTTTTACACTCATTTTCAATGACAGTTTCAATTTCAAAAATCAATTTCAAATAAATCTTGATTTTAAACTATTTAGCCTTTAATTTTTTTAAACTTTTTCAATTATCCATTGGTAACGAAAGGCCCACTTCCAATGAATATTGTATTTTTTGAAACCCAATTTAGTGGAATATTGTTTCAATTCCTCTTTTTTAAAGCCTCTTAAAATGGAAGTTAAACCATCTTCTCTCGACATATCATTCAATCGAAATACAAAGCATAATACTTGAAACAATCGATAAGCTACAGCACTTCTTTGTAAATCATTAATAACTATTCCGATAGTAGCATTTTTATAAAACCTCGAAAGTAATTCGCAAATTTCGTCGTCTTTAAAATGATGTAAGGTCAAGGTGCATAAGGCAATGTCATATTGCAATTTATTAAAATTATCGTCAAAAATATCTTCACATAAATAACTTATATTGGGAAAATGCTTCGATAAACTTTTGGCATGATTAATAGTAAATGAATTGACATCGATACCTATTAATTTAAAATTCAATTCATTTTCATCGGCGTATTCGGCTAATGTTCTCAACATATCGCCATTTCCACAACCAACATCAACAATAGTAATAACTTTATCAGAATTGATTTTGGTTAGTAATTGTAATACGCCTTGTAAAGTTAGCTTGTTTCCGCCTAACAACTGGTTAATTTTGGCAATTTTATCTAAGGCATCACGCAAAACTTCACCTTCTAACGTAAAATCGTCCATGATTTCAGCAGCATTCGTTCTAATTTTAGTATTAATTTTCATCTATAGGTATTGGTTTTCCATGGGTTTTTGAAATTATGGTATTCAGTAAAAATGGGAACATTATTAGTATACGCAGTAGCGCTTTAGAAAGTTTTGGACGTAATAACACTTTAGATAAAACCCGTCCGAATTGAAGTCGAGAAGCAAAAAGGGATTGCCATTTTTCTTCATATTTTTTTTCTACATCCGTTCGAGTTCGAATTTCATTGGTGTTGTATGCGATAAGTAATTCCGATACTATTTTGGCACTGTGAATCGCCATAGCCATTCCGTTTCCGCACAACGGATGAATTAGTCCAGCAGTATCACCAATCATCAACATATGATGTTCTACTTGCTTTTTTTCTGCAAATGAAATCTGACTTATGGTTAATGGTTTCTCAAAAAGTAATGTGGTAGATTCAAAAATTTCATGCAAATTATGATTTTGTCTTACTACCAAATTTTGAAAATCATTGATGTTTTTATATTTTTTAAACGAACTGTATTTAGCTAAATAACAAATGTTTATATTGTTGTTTTCGACTTTTGAAACACCACAATAGCCTCCATGAAAGTTATGCAATCCTACCAAATCATTAGGAAAATTCCCTGAATAATGTGCTTTTACAGCCAACCAAGGTGATTTTTGTTTAATGAATTTTCTGTTTAACTTCAAATCGATATTGGATCGTTTACCAAAAGCTCCAATCACAAAATCAGCAGATAAAATTGTATGGCTAGTTGTTGTAACTGTAAATGTACTTTTATCAAAAATAACGTCTTCTACCTCTTCTTTAAGAATTTTACACCCATTAGAAATCGCTTTTTTATACAAATAAAAATCCAATTCATAACGACTAATTCCAAATCCACCCAAGGGTAATTTGGTTTTAATTGAAGTTCCCTTTACTGTCGAAAATTCAAGTGTATCAATACTTGTAGGGTTTAAATCAGAAATATTTAAGTCCAACCATTTTAAATAAGGAAGAACTTCGTTTGAAATGTATTCACCACAAACTTTATGTTTTGGATATTCATTTTTTTCAATTAGGGTTACCGAAATACCTTTCTTAGAAAGATGTATCCCGGCTGTTAATCCAGCCAAACCTCCTCCAATAATAATTATTTCAGAATTTCTCATACCTAAGTAAATTTAGGGAATTGATTTGAAAAAACTATTGTAGAATGGTGTTAAAATATTATAAGTTTTTGGGTTTTAAAACGAATAATCATTTTGATTTAAAAAAAAAACTAAAACGTTATCGTTTCTGTAATAGGACTATTTTTCAACATAACCTTTGTTATTGTTTTTTTTATTTTAAATTTATTTTTTTTACAGTAACATAACATTTATTATGACTATTTACTCATCCATTAAAAATTACTTTTACCTATTTACATCCATGTGTTTTTTTGTTGGGTATGCTCAAAACAGCAATTCATATTCGGAACTCTACCGACCACAATTTCATTTCACACCTACTGCAAAATGGATGAACGACCCTAACGGATTGATTTATTTGAATGGAAAATTCCATCTATTTTATCAGTATTATCCCGACGGTACTGTTTGGGGACCGATGCATTGGGGACATGCTGTAAGTACCGATTTATTGCACTGGGAACATTTGCCTATTGCTTTGTATCCCGATCAATTGGGATGGATATTCTCTGGAAGTGCTGTTGTAGATGCTAATAATTCTGCAGGATTTGGAAAAAATGCTTTGGTAGCAATTTTTACGTATCACAACGATGAAATTTGGAAATCGGGTAAAAAAAATCCAGAAAGTCAAGGCATTGCCTACAGTTTAGATGAAGGATTAACTTGGACAAAATATAAAGAAAATCCGGTTTTAAACAATTCTGGTGAACAAGATTTTCGAGATCCCAAAGTGTTTTGGAATGAAGCTATCTCCAAGTGGAATATGGTATTGGCTGTGGGTGATAAGATTAAAATTTGGTCTTCCAGTAATTTAAAACAATGGCAATTTGAAAGTGATTTCAAACCAGAAAATGACATCAAAGAATTAGGTGTTTGGGAATGTCCCGATTTGTTTAAAATGAAAACTGCTTCAGGTGAAAATAAATGGGTAATGATTGTTAATCACGGTGACAAAGGTCCGAATGGCGGTTCGGGAACACGCTATTTTGTTGGCGATTTTAATGGAAAGACTTTCACCGCAAGCCAAAAATCAGTATGGATGGATTATGGAACCGACTTTTATGCGGCTGTAACTTTTTCAAATGTTCCGGAAAACAAACGCATTTTATTGGGTTGGATGAGCAATTGGCAATATGCTACTAAAGTCCCTACAGAGGCTTGGAGAAGCGCTATGACCTTGCCTAGAGAGTTAGTATTAATGAAAAATAAAAATGGGTTTTATTTGAATCAAAAAATAGTTAATCAATACAATACTATTACTAAAACGGTATTTGAAGAAAACAAAACCACTACTCCATTTGAAAAATTAAATGTCGATTTGTCTCAAACGGAACTTTCGTTCAATCTTGAAAAGCCAACTAATGTTATTATTACGTTATCCAATTCAAAAGGTGAAGTATATACGATTACAGCCTTCGGAAACCAATTAATTACCGATAGAACGAATGCTGGAAAAAAAGAGTTTAGCGACACTTTTGCTACAAAACCTCAAGTGATTGTGGTAGATGAAAGCATCACTTCATTTCAACTTATTTTAGACAAATCATCGGTAGAAATACTATTGAATGGAGGAAAATACTCCATGACCAACTTGTTTTTTCCAACTGAGGATTATTCTAATTTGAGTATCATCACTAAAAATAATATTCCATTAACCAACCTAAAAATTAAATCTATTTCCAGAGTTTGGAAGTAAAAAATATCAAATTATGAATAACAAAAAAATATTTTATTGGTCAATTGTAGTGGCTTTGGCCGGATTTTTATTTGGTTTTGATACCGTTGTAATTTCGGGTGCCGATAAGCAATTGCAGACATTGTGGAACAGTTCCGACTTATATCATGGCCTAGTAGTCATGTCGTCTGCACTTTGGGGAACCGTTATCGGAGCTATATTTGGTGCCGTTCCAACCAACAAACTAGGAAGAAAAAAGACTTTAATTATCATAGGAATTTTGTTCTTTGTATCGGCAGTTGGAACTTCTTTAGCGCAAGACTCACTGGTTTTTGCCTTTTTTAGATTTATTGGTGGATTAGGGATTGGGGCTTCCACTATTGCAGCTCCGACTTATGTTTCTGAAATTGCACCAGCCAAAGACCGCGGGAAATTAGTGGCGTTGTACCAATTTAATATTGTATTCGGAATCTTGATTGCCTTTACTTCAAACTATTTTTTACAAGATATTGGTGAAAACTCTTGGCGTTGGATGTTGGGAATTCAAGCTGTTCCTTCATTAATCTATACGGTTTTGGTTTTTGGTGTTCCAGAAAGTCCGAGATGGATTTTAGAATATTTAAACGATAAAGATCGTGCCGCTGCTATTTTGAAAGAAATCAATCCAGATGCGAATATAAATGAAGAAATTGCTGCAATAGAAACGGAAAAATCCAACGAAACTATTACCGAAACTATATTCATGAAAAAATACAGAAAACCACTTTTATTGGCGTTTTTTATTGCTTTTTTCAACCAACTTTCGGGTATAAATGCATTTTTATATTATGCGCCTCGAATTTTTGAATTGGCAGGTTTAGCTAAATCGGCGTCATTCTTAAGCAGTATCGGAATCGGAATTATTAATCTATTATTCACATTAATAGGGATTACTTTGATTGATAAATACGGCAGAAAAACCCTGATGTATTTAGGTTCTGTTGGTTATATTATTTCTTTAGGATTAGTTTCTACCGCCTTTATTTTAGAATGGAAAGGCATGATGGTGCCGTTATTTTTCTTTTTGTTTATCGCTTCTCATGCCATTGGACAAGGTGCTGTTATTTGGGTATTCATTTCCGAATTATTTCCAAATAAATTAAGAGCCGCAGGTCAAGCCTTTGGTTGTTCAGTGCATTGGGTGTTGGCCGCATTAATTCCATCGTTCATTCCTTTTTTGTTCAAAACCATTGGAACATCAACCGTTTTTGTGATTTTTTGTTTGATGATGGTACTCCAATTACTTTGGGTATATTTTAAAATGCCCGAAACCAAAGGCCAAACCTTAGAAGAATTATCCGAAAGTTTATCTAATAAAAATTAATATGTCTAAAAAAATAGTTTGCTTTGGAGAAGTTTTATGGGATGTCCTGCCTTCAGAAAGTATTGCTGGAGGTGCTCCTATGAATGTTTCCATACGATTGCAATCGCTAGGTATTGCTACTAAAATGATTTCCAAAATTGGTAACGACAAGTTAGGTTCTGAACTTCTAGAAATCATTAAAAGTAAAAATGTAGATACGTCATTAATTCAAATAGACCACACTCATGCTACTGGAGAAGTATTGGTTAAACTGGATGAAAAAGGCAGTGCAACCTACACTATTGTGTATCCAACGGCATGGGACAATATTCTCTTAAATAAAGAAAATATTAAGGCCGTAAAAGAAGCTGATGCATTGGTTTATGGGTCATTGGCTTGCCGAGACATTATTTCTAGAAATACCTTACTAACACTTTTAAAAGAAGCCAAATACAAAGTTTTTGATGTTAATATTCGACCGCCATTTTATTCATTTGAATTTTTGAAAGAAATGATGATGTTAGCCGATTTTGTAAAATTAAACGACGAAGAATTATTTGAAATTGCACATGCTTTTGGTTTTGAAAGTACTGATATAAACGCTACAATCTTATTTTTATCTAACCTTACCAATACCAAAACGATTTGCGTTACTAAAGGTAAAGACGGTGCCGTTTTATACATTGACAATCAGTTTTATACTAATGAAGGCTTTGAAGTTGCTGTAGTGGATACTATTGGTGCTGGTGACAGCTTTTTAGCGGCATTATTGTCTAAAGTATTGTATACTGATGATTATCATAAAGCAGTCGAATTTGGTTGTGCCGTTGGTGCTTTGGTAGCATCAAACAAAGGCGCAAATCCGGTAATAACTGATGCAGAAATTGAAGCTTTTTTGAATTTAAAAAAGAATTAGAAGCAAAATTTATTTAACTTTATAAATTATTAAATATTGCATTATGAATCGAAAAATGGTCTTGTTTTTAGTTTTATTTCCATTCTATATGAACTCTCAAAACGATGTTATGAAAAAGGATTGGCCTAATTTAAATAAGTATGCCACAGAAAATGCTACGCTAACGATACCTAAGGGTAGCGTTGTTTTTATGGGAGATTCCATTACCGAATTTTGGAAAGTTAACGATGGTAATTTTTTTAGTGCTAATCCGTACTACGATAGAGGAATTAGTGGGCAAACTACGCCACAAATGTTATTGCGTTTCCGACAAGATGTAATTGATTTAAAACCTAGTGCGGTCGTGATTTTGGCAGGAATAAATGATATTGCTGAAAATACCGGACCTATAACCATTGAACAAATTATGGGAAATATCATTTCCATGGTAGAATTAGCCAATGCTAACAACATTAAAGTGGTGCTTTGCTCTGTCTTACCTGCCAACCAGTTTAATTGGAATCCTAAAATAAAACCTGCTGAAAAAGTAATTGCTTTGAATGTTCTGATTCAGAAATATGCAACCAAAAATAACATCACTTATGTAGATTATTACACCGCAATGGTTGACGACCAAAAAGGCTTACAAAAAAAATATGGTGATGATGGAGTTCATCCTAATTTAGAAGGTTATAAAGTAATGGAAACTATTTTAAGTAAATCGTTAGAGCAATTGTTTAAAAATTAAATTGTATTTTGAATTATCTATTTTCTGTTTCTAAAATCTCTTTTTGGGTGGGTTTGCTATTTTTTCTTCGTTTATAAAACCCATCCGCAAATACGGCATGACCAAATCCACATCCAAAGTTTAAATCATTTTGTTCTTGAGTCACTGTTACACCTGATTTTGAGAATTGAAGCGTAATCACACAAGACGCATCACTTTCACATTGATTTTTATAAATCGCAATGTTATTTTTGTAGTAAAGTGTATCCACCATTATACCCGAATTGTAACTAGGTGCTCCAATAGACACCTCTAAACTTACCAAAAGATGTTCTGAGTCTATAGTTACTACTTTTAATTCTCCTGAATTTCCAAAGGTTTCTCCATCTTTTAGTATTGTTTTACTTTCTAAAATATACAATCCGTCGGGTGTTATTTGTTTGTTTTGAGCCCACAAAATGGGGGTTAATAAGAAGAAAAATGATATCGAGCAATATTTAATTTGTCCCATTATCATCTTTTGAGAAAAGATAGCATTGCTGAGATTTAAAATAATAAAAACTGCTATTTTTTTCATATTACGGAATTAAAAAACGACTGGTAAGTTAGTCTTGATGTAACAAATATATTCATTTTTTCAATCGAATATAAATAAAAAACTGCTCCATTTCTAGAGCAGTTCTTACTAAAAATCTAAATAAATCTATAAAACTATAAAACTATAATTTCCCATTTTTGATTTCTTCCACAATTTCAGGATTTAAAAGTGTTGAAGTATCTCCAAAATTAGAAAAGTCGCCTTCGGCAATTTTTCGTAATATTCTACGCATAATTTTCCCCGAACGTGTTTTAGGCAAGCCGTTTACAAATTGTATTTTATCCAATTTAGCAATAGGTCCGATTTGGTCTGAAATCAATTGATTGATCTCTTTTGCCAAGTTTTCTTGATTACGAGATTCGCCAACTTCTTTCAAAATCACAAATCCGTAAAGCGCATTTCCTTTAATATCATGTGGGAAACCAACAATAGCACTTTCAGCAACTGCTGGGTGTTCGTTGATGGCATCTTCTATAGGAGCGGTGCCTAAATTGTGTCCAGAAACAATAATAACATCATCTACCCTACCTGTAATTCGGTAATATCCTACTTCGTCTCGTAAGGCACCATCACCAGTGAAATATTTACCAGGAAATGCCGTAAAATAGGTTTCCTTATACCGTTGATGATCACCCCAAATGGTTCTTGCCATAGATGGCCATGGAAATTTGATACACAAACTACCAGTTACTTGATTGCCTTCAATTTCATTGCGCAATTCGTCCATTAATACCGGCTGAATTCCAGGTAAAGGTAATGATGCATATGTTGGTTTGGTTGGTGTTACAAAGGGAACTGGTGATATCATAATTCCGCCTGTTTCGGTTTGCCACCAAGTATCTACCAATGGGCAACGTTTGCCACCAACATGATCATTGTACCAGTGCCATGCCTCTTCATTGATAGGCTCACCAACCGAACCAATTACTTTTAACGAACTTAATGGAAAACGTTGTACATAGTCCAAACTTTCTTTTGCCAAAGCACGAATAGCTGTTGGTGCGGTATAAAATTGATTGACTTTATGTTTTTCAATTACTTCCCAGAAACGGCTAAAATCGGGATATGAAGGAACACCTTCAAATATTACAGTGGTAGCTCCGTTCAATAAGGGTCCGTAAAGAATATACGAATGTCCCGTAATCCAACCAATATCGGCGGTACACCAATACACATCGTTTTCTTCATAATTGAATATATTTTTAAAAGTATAAGCCGTATACACCATATAACCACCGGTTGTATGCACCATTCCTTTTGGTTTTCCGGTAGAACCAGAAGTATATAAAATAAACAATGGATCTTCAGAATCCATAATTTCAGCTACATTATTCGGAATTGCCGCATCCATTAAAGGCTGCAACCATTGATCACGACCTTCTTTCATGTTTACTGTTGTATGGGTTCTTTTAACCACTAAAACACTTTCTACACAAGGTGTTTTTTCTAAAGCTTCATCAACAATTCCTTTCAAATCGATGGCTTTGTTACCACGATAACTTCCATCAGAAGTAATTACCATTTTGCAATCACAGTCGTTAATTCGGGCGGCCACCGCAGATGATGAAAATCCAGCAAAAACCACTGAATGTATTGCCCCAATACGAGCGCAAGCTAAAACGGATACCGCTAATTCGGGAATCATAGGAAGATAAATACACACACGATCTCCTTTTTTAACACCTTGTTCTCTTAGAACATTTGCCATTTTGGCTACTCTGGCATACAGTTCATTATACGAAATGTGTTGTGCTTCTTCTTTAGGATCATTGGGTTCAAAAATGATGGCTGTTTTTTCACCTCTTTTGGCTAAATGTCTGTCGATACAATTCTTCGTAATGTTGACTTTGGCATCCACAAACCATTTAAATTGGGCTTCTTGCATGTCAAACTCCAATACTTTTTCCCATTTTTGGTACCAGGTAAAGTTTTCGTCGGCAATTCGGTCCCAAAATTTTCTAGGTTCCCGAACCGATTTTTTATACATTTTGAAGTAATGCTCTAAGTTGTGTATTTTATAGTAACTCATTTTTTTAAGTGATTAATGACTAGTAATTAGTCTTTTGGTTTTGTAAATATAAATATTCTATTTGTTTGAAAAAGATTTTTGTTGCTAAATAGGTATAGTTTATTTTGGAAAAGAATATAGAATATAGAAAATAGACTACTTTAGGAAAATCTTTACTCTATGATCTTTTATCTATTTTCTAAAGAAACCTATCCTCGCTTTTTCAAATTCTTGTTTAATTTCATCGATAATGGCTTCATCATCTATAGTAGAAGGAACTTGAAAATCGTCGCCATCGGCTATACTTCGCAATAATTTTCGTAAAATTTTACCCGAACGTGTTTTAGGCAATCGATCAATAACAACCACATCTCTCAACGAAGCGACTGCTCCAATTTGATCTCTAACCAAATGTACCACTTCATGTTGTAATTGAAAATGTTCAATAGCTTCACCCGATTTATTGACTACTAAAGCCAATGGTATTTGCCCTTTTAAATCGTCGTTAATGCCAATTACAGCACATTCTGCTACCGAATGATGGGATGATACAATTTCTTCCATTTCGGCTGTAGACAAGCGATGACCAGCTACATTAATAACATCATCAACACGACCTGTTATAAAAATATAATCATCAGCATCTTTATATCCACCATCTCCAGAAAAATAATAGCCTGGAAATTTATTAAGATATCCAGATTTGAAACGTTCGTTATCATTCCATAAATCAAGCATGGTTCCTGGTGGTAATGGTAATTTGATTACTACATAACCTTCTTCATTCGGACCTAATTCGGTACCATTTTCTCCTAATATTTTGATATCATAACCCGAAACGGCTTTACCCGCAGAACCTGGTTTTACAGGAAAGTACTCTACTCCCATCATATCTGCAATCATTGGCCAACCCGATTCAGTTTGCCACCAATGATCAATTGCTGGAACTGGAATGTGTTGGTTGTACCATTCTAAAGTGGCCACATCACAACGTTCACCGGCTAAAAATTGTGTTTTCAAACACGTTAAATCGTATTGTTTAATAAATTCACCATTTGGATCTTCTTTTTTAATAGCACGAATGGCGGTTGGTGCTGTAAACATGGCATTCACACGATGTTCGTCTATAACTCTCCAAAACGTACTCGCATTAGGTGTTTTAATGGGTTTCCCTTCAAAAATGATAGTAGTGTTTCTATTGATTAATGGACCATAAACTATAAAACTGTGTCCAACCACCCATCCCACATCGGAGGCTGCCCAAAAAACTTCGTCTTGTTTGACTCCGTAAATGTATTGCATTGAAAATTTAAGTGCAACCGCATAACCTCCTGTATCTCTTACAATTCCTTTTGGTTTTCCAGTGGTTCCAGAAGTATATAAAACGTATAAAGGATGCGTTGAGTTTACTGGAATACATGGCGTTTCTTCTGAACCATACACCAAAGCGTCATAATCGACATCGTATTTTTTAAACGGAATTCTTGCTCCTAATTTTCTATTAAAAACAATCACTTTCTTAGGTTTGTGTTCTGCTAAATCAATAGCTTCATCGACTAAAGGTTTGTAAGCAATCAATCGGTCAATTTCAATTCCGGATGAGGCTGTTATGATCAATCTAGGTTTGCAATCGTCAATACGGATAGCGAGTTCGTGTGGAGCAAATCCACCAAAAACGACCGAATGCGTAACGCCTATTCGGGCACAAGCCAACATGGCGAAAGCCGCTTGTGGAATCATGGGCATGTATATTACAGCAGTATCGCCTTTTTTCAATCCTAAAGCCAACATTCCGCCTGCCAATTTTGCGACTTCGGTTTTCACTTCCGAATAAGAATAGCGTTTTACAGTTTGCGTTACTGGCGAATCATAGATGATTGCAGTTTGATCACCAAATCCGTCTTGAATGTGTTTATCTAATGCTAAATAGCACGCATTTAGTTCGCCATCTTCAAACCAAAGTGGGTAATCATTTTTATCTTTAGAAAGTATAATGGAAGGTTTGTTATACCATTCTATTTGATTTGCTTGTGTTGCCCAAAAGTCTTCAGGAAATTGAATGCTTTTGTTGTAAAATTCTTCGTAATTCATTAGAAATGTTTAGTTTGTGGTTGTATTATTAGTAAAGTAAATGTAGCTATTTATACTTTACACTTCGAAATATTCTTGCTAAATAGGTATATACGAAATCGATTTCGCATTTAAGCAAAAAAAAGACCAAATGAGTATATTTGGTCATTCATTATATTCTAGAATATTTTAGTTACGAAAGCAATTCCATTACCTGATCAACTACTTTTTTAACAGAGAATGGTTTGGTTAAATAAGCATCTGCTCCTAAAGCCAATCCTTTTTCTATATCACTTTCTTTATTTTTAGCCGATAAGAAAATAACTTTAGTATGTTTTAGATTGTCGTCTTTTCGAATTTGTTCTAACGTTGCATATCCATCTACCATAGGCATCATAACATCCAAAATTATCACATCGGGAAAATTAGTTTTAACAATATCCAAGGCCTCTTGCCCATCTCGAGCAATAAAAACTTCGTAGTTATTTTTCTTGAACGTGTACTCCAAGGCCATAACAATGTTGGGCTCATCATCAACTATTAAAATCTTTTTCATAATTATAAATTTTCAACATTTTTAGACTTTGGCAAAGTAAAGAAAATACAAGCACCTTTCAAACTAGATTGTGCCCATATTTTACCTTTATGATGTTCGATAATTTGTTTGCAAATGGCTAATCCTAATCCACTACCCACTGGTTTTTTGATATTCTGATTGGTAGATTGATAGAATTTGTCAAATATGGTTTCGTAATCATTAGGTGAAATTCCCTTTCCATTATCTTGAACGGAAGTATAGATAAAATCGTCTTTAGAAGTGATTTGAAGGGTTATTAAACCATCTTGGTCTGGACAAAACTTGATGGCATTTGATAATAAATTGGTAACCACTTGAAAAATTCGATCTTCGTCATAATAGGCATAAATATGATCTTTACTTTCTACATGAATGGCAATATTTTTATTTTTAATCAACTGCTGTAAAGGCTCTATTGCTTTTTCAATAGTGTGCACTAAGTTATTTTTTTCGGGATGAATGGTTTGTTTTCCAGTTTCAAATTTCTCTAAATCCAAAATCTTATCAATCAATCGGTTTAGTCGATCGGATTCGGAAATGATGTTTTGCAAAAATTGTTTTTTCAACTCATCTGGAATTTCATCATCGTCATACAAAATCTCACTAGCTGCTCGAATAGCGGTAATTGGCGTACGAAGTTCGTGCGTTACCGTATCTAAAAACTCGTCTTTTTGTTTGTCTTTTACCATCAACGATTGGTTAGCATTTTGCAATTTAGCTGTGATTTCTTTTAATTCATTAGACGTTTCAGTCAATTTTTTATTGATGATGATATTTTCTTTTGATTCTTCTAGGATTTTTAACACTTCGGGTAAGGTAATTTTCTCTTCTTTCACCACACTGGCAATTAAGATTCGTGCTGATGCCGTTCCGATGTGGCCTGTTAATAAATTTTCAGAAAACTTAATCAATCGAGCATCGGCTAGTTCTTGATTTTTATCGACGTTGTATTTTACGTTAAAAATATTCATCGCTCGTTTGGTGCGATCTTCACCTAGAAAACGAATTAAGACTTTTTCAATATCATTTCTATAAGCAGTTCCTTTCCAAATGAATGCATTTTCGTGGTTGGTAATGTATTTGTTAATATCTACAAACATTTCGGCATAATTACGTTCACGGTAATTGCCTTTAAAACTAACCGAAACGGAGAAATAGGTTATTACATTAAACAACAAACTCCAAAATAAAGCATGTGGAATGGGTTGCAAATAATCCAATCCGAATAATTGAAACGGTTTCAATAATGAAAACCCCATAAATCCTTCTGATATAAAAGTATTATTGCTGTTAGTCAATCCGATAGTATACGGAATCAACAAGGTATAGATGCAAATGATAAATCCAACCAAAATTCCATACACAGCACCCAATCTAGAGCCTCGTCGCCAAAATAAAGCGCCAAAAAAAGCAGGTGCTAATTGAGAAATAATGACAAATGCCACCATCCCTATAGAAACCAAAGTGTAATTTAAGCCAAAGAAACGGTAAATAAAATACGAAAGTATAATTAGTGAAAAAATACTAATTTTTCTAGTATTTAAGATTTTTCTACTGCTGATGGTTTGTTCATTTCCTTTTAAATTTCCAATTAAGTTATACGGAATTAAAATGTTATTAGTCAGCATTGTAGATAACCCAATAGAAGAAACCACAATCATGGATATTGCTGCAGAAAACCCTCCTAAAAACACCATAACGGTTAACGTTTTATTATTAAAAAACTGGGGAATTAACAACGAATAGGTATCGGAATTCACCATTTGTCCGTCAAACAATATGTTGCCACCCCAAGCGATTGGATAGACAAATATGTTAAAAAGTAATAAATACAAAGGAAATAACCAAACAGCGGTATTGATGTGATTTTCACGATTGTTTTCAATCACCGAAACCTGAAATTGTCTAGGCAATAAGAATATGGCAAACATGGATAGTATACACAACAAAAACCAGTTAATCGCTTGCGGCAAACCACCAATAGTATTTTTTTCTTTAAAATGTTCTAGCAACGAAGCTTTTTGGTAAATATCATCAAAACCATCAAAGACAAAAAAAGTAACATACACGCCAATGATCACAAAAAACACTAATTTTAAAACACTTTCCATGGCAACCGCAGTCACAATACCTTTTCGCTTTTCGGAGGCATCTACATAACGTGTTCCATAATATGAGGCAAACAATGCAAGTGCAATGGCTACATAGGTTGTAGTATCACTGAAGATGAAAGAACTCATTTTGGTTTGCGCCACAATATGAAATGTTTCGGATATGGCTTTGAGTTGTAATGCGATGTACGGGATAATTCCAGTAAGGCAAATTACGGTTACTATTGCTCCTAAAAAACGACTGTTTCCATAGCGCAAGGATATAAAATCGGCAATACTAGAAATTTTATTGACTCTTGAAATGCGGATAATTTTTTTCAAAATCATAATCCATGCTGGAGCAATAATAATAGGGCCAAGATAAATGGGTAGATAGCTCAAGCCACTATCGGCGGCTACTCCAATACTACCATAATACGTCCAAGCCGTACAATACACTGCCAAAGAAAGCGTGTAGATATAAGGATTGTTAGTCCATTTGCTGTTTCCTTTTTTTTCTGCCCAATGCGCAATATAAAAAAGAACAGCCAAATAGATGGACAGAATTATTAAAAGTGCTACGCTATTCATTATATCGTTTTACAATTAAGAAAGAAGTTAGTATTGAAAACAACCACAACGAAAAAATATAAATGTAGATTATCGGAAAACCCAACAAATTTTGCGCCGAATCAAACAGCAATACAATAGGAAGGTTTAACCCTATTAACAAAAGCATGGATACAATTATAAATTTTTGTTGGTGTCTTTTTTTCATTTTATGCTGAATACATTTTAGTGTTATTTCGAAAGGAATCGATCAATTAGAGTGGCTTTTTAATTTTTAAAAATAGACAATTTCTTTTTAATAAAATTATTTTGCAAACGTAAATTACTATAAAAACCCAAAAGCCCTTATGTTACATAAGAGCTTTTAGGCTAACTAAATCTAATAGTTAATCTTCGTATTCATTGGTCATGGCATACCATCCAAAGATGGTTAAACCAGTCACCACTAAAGGAAGTAACACAAAGAAGATAATGATTCCGAATACTAAATCATCTTGTTTTCCAGAGGTTAATTTACTTCCAAAGATTCCGATGGAATAGTAGGCTACTGCTGCTGCTAATGCAATCCAAAGAATTCCTATATATTTTTTTATTGCGTTCATCATAATTTCTAGGTTTAGTCGTGAAGAGTATTAATTTTTTTGTCGATATATATCATTCCAATTACGAAACAAATCGCTGCAATGATAATTGGATACCACAATCCTTCTAAGTAAAACTCAGGATTCAATGGTTTTGTACCTGTACCTTTAGCTGTTGTTACTAAATAGGTTGAAATAGCAGGAAGCAATCCTCCAAAGATACCATTTCCAACATGATAAGGTAACGACATAGACGTATATCTAATTTTAACTGGGAACATTTCTACCAAGAAAGCCGCAATTGGACCGTATACCATTGTTACAAAAATTACTTGGATGAAAATCAATAAAATTAAAAACCATCTTACATCGTCAGTAATATTTTTAACAACGGCTATATTAGGTTTAATACTGTAACCGTCAATATGCGATTTATCTTTAGTTTCTCCACTAGTGAATGTTTTCAATGCTAATGTTTGAATCGTATCAATTTTCATTGGTTTCTCGTCTTTAGCCAAATCATTTTTAATTTTTACTACATTGTGAACTACTACACCAGCTTTGTCTTTAGAATCATATTTTAACCAAGTTTCATTTTTAGCTGCTGCTTTAGCATCAAAATCTAATTCTTTTGCTAAATATAAAGTATCTGTTTTAGTATAATGGAATTTAGCTCCATTAGAATACAAGGAATCGGTTTTAAAATCAATAAAAATTTTAGTATTTTTTACTGTTGGATCTTTTTTGTCCGGTTCTGTTTTAACTGTAGCAACATAAGAGCCAATGGCTTTACAACTATCTTTTACAATAGTAATGTTGTTTTTAACCATTTCTTTAGCATCTGTTAAATGATACATCTGACGGTAAATGGGACGGTATAAGAAAATAGCCAATAACATACCTGTCATCATGATTGTTTTTCTGCCAATTTTATCACTCAACCAACCAAAGAATACAAAGAAAGGCGTTCCGCATAATAAAGCAATTCCCAATAAAGTATCTACTTGCGACGAATCAATACTTTGCACCGTTTTCATAAAACTCATGGCATAAAACTGACCCGTATACCAAACCACACCTTGTCCCATAGTAGCTCCAAACAAAGCTAATAATACAAATTTCAAGTTTAATTTGTGTCCAAAACTTTCTTTTAGCGGATTAACACTGGTTTTACCTTCTGCTTTTGCTTTTGCAAATACAGGAGATTCATCCATGTTTTTACGAATTAGATACGAAACAAATACCATAATGATGGATACCCAAAACGGAACTCTCCATCCCCAAGCATCAAATTCTTCTTTAGACAATAGCCCTTTAGTGATTAAAATTACCATTAAAGAGATGAATAAACCTACTGTTGCCGTAGTTTGAATCCAGGATGTCCAATACCCTCTTTGTCCTCTTGGTGCATGTTCTGCAACATAAGTTGCTGCTCCACCATATTCACCACCCAAAGCTAAACCTTGAAGCAACCGAAGTAATAATACTAATAAGGGTGCCATAAAACCAATGGTTTCGTAGCTAGGAATGCATCCAATCATGAAAGTTGCGCCACCCATTAGTATTAACGTTACCATGAACGTATATTTTCGTCCAATTAAATCGCCTAATCTTCCGAAGAATAAGGCTCCAAACGGACGCACTACAAATCCAGCTGCAAAAGTAGCTAATGTAGATAAGAACGCGGCTGTAGGATTGTCTGATGGGAAGAATTTCGTAGATAAGACTACGGCTAAACTTCCAAAGATGTAAAAGTCATACCACTCAATCATCGTTCCTAACGACGATGCGGAAATTACTTTCCAAATTCCTTTTGTTGATTTATCGCTCATATTTTTATAGTTTTATTGGTTGTTGTAAATTAAAATGAATACGCACAAGAAATCATCGCTCTGAAGTTCCCAACGTTTTTAGTATTTAAATCGGCAGTTCCACTGGCATTCGTGTTCAAATCTCCCCAAGTAGCAGCAGTATATTCAACTTCTGGAGTTACTCTAAATTTGTTTTGTTTAAAATCTACTCGTGCAGAGGCTCTCCAAACGTTGTCAACTACTCTACTTCCTGAAACTCCTCTCATGTAGTATTTAACTGATTCACCTGTAGCTAATCCATTTTTGTTGGTCCCACCATTGGCAGTGTATCCAAAGAAGAACCCAGGAGCTACTTTTTTACCATTACTGGCAACATCCAACCAAAACGAACTTGTTTTAGACCCTTCATATTTTTCGGCTTGACCGGCAGTTGAATAGCCTGCAAATCCGCCTAACATAACAAGATTGTACATGTTTTTACCTGTAATTCCGTAGGCTTTAATAGAAAATTTATCGTTAGAATATTTGAAGTATCCTACAAATGACGTACTGTTTACTTTTTCATTGGATACCGCTTTGGTACTTGAAGTTGGAGCATATTCAGTTAAAGGTTGTAATGATTTGTATTCGGCACCCAAACCAGCTATCCAATTCTTGTTTTTGAACTGAAATTGACCGTGAAATGTAGGTAATGTTGAATTGATTGCCGCTGCATTTTGACTTGCTCCTGTAGCAGCAGCCGTAGTAAATTCTCTTTCTTTGTAAGCCGTAATGGCGAATGATAATTCTTTGGTTACGTTTTGTTTTAATTTTACCTGTGTTGCCCATCCAAAAGGATTAAATAAGATACCCGTGTTGAAGTTAGCTACACCTGGAAAAACCTCAGGAATAAACGTCGGGTACCATGTTTGTCCCATTGTCAAAGAGGTTTTAGACCAATCCATGTTTACATAAGCATGGCGTAATCTAAAGAGTCCTATGGTAGATTCGGTATTTCCAAAAAAATCGCCTTCTAGAGTACCATTCATTTTGGCACCCCAAACATTTGGGCCTTTTACTTTAACACCTAATCTGGAAACAATCGATAAAAAATTGGATTGTCCTTTGGCGTTTAAATCGGAACCATTTGCATCTAGAGCTTCATCTAATGGATACAAGTTTAAATTGTTTTCTCTGACTGAAGCCGATTTTCGAGTATCGAAAATATAGTCGGTTCTAATGAATCCATACATACTCACATCCCATTCTTTTTCTGCTGGAGCTGGAGTTGTGGCTGGAGTAGTCGTTTGTGCATTTGTTATAAAGGAACAAGCCACAAAGGATAACATAATAATTTTTTTCATAAGGGTTTGAAATTTGGTTAGTAACATATTTTTGCATGACCAAATTCTAAAATTTTATGAATCAAAAAAAATTATGATATATATATATGTAAAGGGTATAGTTAATCTTTGAAACGTTCCCATTTTATTAGCATAAACTTATCCCCTAATTCGGTAATTATCATTCCAGCACCTTTTAATTGGTCTTTGTTTTTTAGGAATTCAACCAATTCTAAGTGGTTATATATCTTGTAAGTAGGATGATAATCGGTATGATTGGGTTTGGTTACTTTAAATTCCTTTACCCAATTGCTTACGGTAACATGGGAAACGCCTATAATACGCTCAATTTCTCTAAAACTTAATCCTTCCAAATACAATTGTAATGCTTTTGTTACGTAGTAACTATCAATCTTTTTTCCCATTTTATTAACCGTAAAATAGTAATTGCATTTTTTGCATAAATACCTTTGACGGTCTTTGATTACACCGCTTTTAACGATTGTGTCGCTTTGGCATTTTGGGCAGGCTAAAATATCCATATATATAAATTTTGCATAAATATACTAATTTAGCAATTATACAAAAACATTTTATGTATTTTTTTTAGCTTAAAATTACACACTCCTTAATTTTATTGATAAAAAAATGAATATATTTAATTTTTAGTAGAAATGTTTGACAAGTAGATTACTGAAACTATAGTTCGATATCGATATAGCGATACATTTCGTAAAATTACTATAGTATTGGGATATAAAAGTCGATATAAAAGTGCTTCTCAACCCAAAATAATTGTGTAAGTTTGAAAAAATAATTTTGAAACTATGACCTCAAAAGAAATACCAATTACTTTAAAAGGTAATGCATCACCTATTTATGGTGATTTTGGTTACCGATTCGCTGCATTATTATTGGATTTTGTTATTATGTTACCAGTATCACTAGTAGTTCTTTATTTCAATTCGAAAGCCCTAAATAACTTTTATATTACTTTTCCGTGTACTATTGTTTTTACTTTATGGTATTATGTTTACTTACCTAAAAAATTTGGTGCAACTCCAGGAAAACGCATTGTAGGATTACAATTACTCAAAATAAACGGTGATGATGTAACTTATAAAAATACTTTTTTACGATACCTACCTTATTTTATCAATACAATAATTAGCGTGAGTTGTATGCTATTTTGTATTCGATTGGCAGATTCAAATGAGTTTGTTAATTTAGATTGGCAAGAACAATCTCGCTATTTGTCTTCATTTTTACCCTTTGGGATAATCATTCAGGGTACTTATTCTACAGTGCTAGTAGTTACCGATTTTATACTATATATGTCCAGCCAACGCAACCAAAGTTTTAAAGATGTGGTAGCAGGAACAGTTGTAGTTTTTAAACACATGGTGCCCGAAATTAAAGCGGAAATGGTTGCCAAGAATGAGGCACCAATTGATACAATTTCATCATAACTAAAAAATACAAACATTATGAAAAGGTTTATTAGTACAATTTTGGTGCTCGTTTTATTTTCAAATTGTCACTCCATCCCTAAAAACAATACTAAAATGGAAGACCAAACAAAACCATCAACTACTGCAGATGCAACTCCAAAAGTAACCGGAATTGGAGGTGTTTTCTTTTATTCAGACCATCCTAAAGAAACCAGGGATTGGTATGCGAAAAATTTAGGACTTGAAATTAATGCTTGGGGTTTCTCAAGTTTTGAAACGAGAAATGTTAATAAACCTGAGGAAGTAAATTCGGTGCAATGGAAACCATTTAAAAAAGGTGATTCCTTTTTTGAACCTTCCAAAAAAGAATTTATGATCAATTATCAAGTACAGAATATTGAAGGATTAGTAGTCAAACTCAAAGAAAATGGTGTAACTATTTTAGATACGATTGCTTCTTACGACTACGGTAAATTTGTTCATATTATGGATGCCGATGGTAACAAAATTGAACTTTGGGAACCAAAATAAGTAAGGGTATAATTTCTGGAAATCTCTAAAACTCTTCAGAATTTAAAACTTCATTTTTTCTAAAGCTTCCATTACATAGTTATGCATTACTTCTTTGTAATCAAGATGCGTCACTATTCGAAGTTTGCCATGCCCCATAGAGCTAATATGAATGCTTTTCTGTTTTAATTTTTCAATAACCCATTTATCTTCTAATGAGGGTCTAACCGAAAAAATTAGGATATTCGTTTCAACTGGTTCTACCTTATCCACCCATGATAACGTTTGTAGAAGTGTTCCTAATTCTTTAGCTCTGCGATGATCTTCTTCCAATCGCAAGATGTTATTTTGCAAGGCATACATTCCAGCTGCTGCTAAATACCCCGATTGACGCATTCCACCGCCAAAAATCTTTCGGATTCGCAAGGCACGTTTCATATCGTCTTTACTACCGATTAATAAGGAACCTACGGGTGCTCCTAATCCTTTCGATAAACAAACGGATATGGTATCAAACAATTCTCCAAATTGTTTAGGATGTTGTTTTTTAGCCACCATAGCATTCCACAATCGAGCACCATCCAAATGGTATTTCAAATGGTGTTCAACACAAACCTCTTTTATTTTTTTTAATTCAGAAATCTCATAACAAGCACCACCACCTTTGTTAGTTGTGTTTTCAATACTCACTAGCGACGTTAATGGTGCATGATAAAACTCAGGGTCATTTATAGCATTTTTAACCAAATCGGCAGTAATCATGCCTCGTTTTCCATCCACTAAACAACAAGAAACACCACTGTTAAATGAGGCACCTCCTCCTTCATAATGATAAATGTGTGAATACTTATCACAAATAACTTGCTCACCTGGATTGGTATGCAACTTTATTGCTGTTTGATTAGCCATTGTGCCACTCGGAAAAAACAAAGCCGCTTCTTTACCAAACAATTGAGCCACAGCAGTCTCTAACTCGTTTACCGTTGGGTCTTGTTTATATACATCGTCACCAACTTTAGCCTTAAACATAAATTGCAACATTTCATTGCTGGGCTTGGTTACGGTATCACTGATTAAATTTATTTCCATATAAAATTTGGATGCATTACATTTGCGATTACAAAATTACATTATTTATGACAAATACCGAACAAATTAAAGGTATTGTAGAACGTCTTGGTGCGTTGAGGAGGTATCTTTGACATTGATGCCAAACTAATCGAAATTTCTAACGAAGAAGAAAAGACGTACGCTCCAGATTTTTGGAACAATGCTAAAGAAGCAGAACTGATTGTGAAGAACCTTCGCTCTAAGAAAAAATGGGTAGAAGATTTTGAAAAAGCAAATGGTTTAGCAGAAGAGCTTCAAATCACCTATGAATTTTTTAAAGAAGGCGATGTCACAGAAGTCGAGTTGGATGATCAATTCAAACTCACGAACGATTTCATAGAAGATCTAGAGTTTAGAAACATGCTTTCTGATGAAGGTGATAGTTTTAGTGCCGTACTTCAAATTACCGCTGGCGCTGGTGGTACCGAAAGTTGCGACTGGGCTTCTATGCTGATGCGTATGTACATGATGTGGGCCGAAAATCAAAATTATAAAATTAAAGAATTGAACTTTCAAGAAGGTGAAGTTGCTGGAATTAAAACGGTAACGCTCGAAATTGAAGGTGATTTTGCTTTTGGTTATTTAAAAGGAGAAAATGGGGTACACCGATTGGTACGTATTTCACCCTTTGATAGTAATGCTAAACGTCATACTTCTTTTGCTTCGGTTTATGTTTATCCATTAGTAGATGACACTATTGAAATTGACATCAATCCAGCCGATATAGAAATTATAACCTCTCGTTCGAGTGGTGCTGGTGGTCAAAATGTGAATAAAGTGGAAACTAAAGTGCAATTATTTCACAAACCCACTGGAATCCAGATTCAGTGTTCCGAAACGCGATCACAGCAAGATAATAGACAACGTGCCATGCAAATGTTACGCTCGCAGTTATATGAAATTGAGCTTAAAAAACAAATGGCACAACGTGCTGATATTGAGGCAGGAAAAATGAAAATTGAATGGGGATCACAAATTAGAAACTACGTGATGCAGCCCTATAAACTGGTAAAAGATGTAAGAACCGGAAAAGAAACCAGTGATGTTGATGCCGTTATGAACGGAAATATCGATGTTTTTTTGAAAGCGTATTTAATGATGATGGGACAAAAAGAGGAATAGCAAAATTTATGAATTATAAAATAACTCGTAATTTATAATTTGTAATTCATAATTTAACCCTATATTTGCATCGAGGATTCCGAAAGGAAGTTACACCTCACCACAATAGCCGATCGCTCCAGATCGGCTTTTGTATTTTATACATGTAAGTTTTTTTTCTATATTTGGAATTCTAAACCATTAAAAAATAGAATATGAAAAAAATGATTGCCTGTTTATTACTTGTATCTGCTGCCTGTTTCAGCCAAAAGAATTTTTTAAAAGGATATTATATTGATAATTCTGGAAAAAAAATTGACTGTTTAATTAAGAATTCTGATTGGGAGTACAATCCCACTTCTTTTGAGGTAAAAAATAATTCTGATGAAGTTTCCAGAGAAGTTTCGATATCTGAAGCGAAAGAGTTTGCTATTGATGGCTATTCTAAATACGTAAAAGAAACTGTTGCAATTGATATTTCTAAAGGAGAACCTGATTATTCTATTGATAAAGAGCCAACTTTTACAACAGTTACAGTTTTTTTAAAAGTGTTGGTAGAAGGAACAAATAACCTATATCAATATGAAAATAATACCTTCCCAATTCGTTTTTTCTTTAAAAATAACACTCAAAATATCCAACAATTGATTTATAAAAAGTATTTTAAATCAAATGAAAACATGTCTAATTTGTATGCTAATGATTTTTATAAAAGACAATTATTAGCTGCTGTGAATTGTAACGATAGTGCTTTAAAAGTTGAAACGCTAGAATATTCTGACGATGATCTAAGAGATTATTTTAATTTGGTTAATAAATGTTCTGGTGATAGTTCAAGTAAAGAGGTGTCAAAAAGACAGAAGACAAAGTTGAATTACAAACTAGCTTTTAATACTAATTATTCCTATTTTGATTTAATTAGCAAAAATGGAATCCGAACCGTACCTTTTGATGGTTCTAATGAAACTGGAAAGAAAACATCCTTTTCGATTGGAGTTGAACTTGAAGCAGTGCTTCCATTCAACAATAGAAGTTGGGCTGTATTTACCGAACCTTCTTTCATTTCATATAAAGGTGACGGAGTTATGACAAGTACCTATTACATCAATCCAAATTATAATAATGGATACACCAATAATGATTATAAAATAAATTTTAAATTTAACAGTATTACTGTCCCATTTGGAATAAAACGCAATTTTAATTTTAATAAAAATTCGAAACTATATTTGGAAACTGCAATGAATATACAGTTTGTAAATAATTCAGATTTATTAATAACCAGAGATAATAATGGATATCCAACCTTTTTATACACCGAATTGAACGGAGTCAAATTCAACCTCCTTTTTGGAGTTGGTTTTCAATTCAAAAAATATGTAATTGCTTTTAGACAATATACTAATACTAATTTGAATCCTTATACCGATTCTAATGTATATGCTTTTAAGAACACTTCGTTGCTCCTAAAATATCAATTCAATTAAAAAAAACACCCCAAATACAACATTTGGGGTGTTTTTTTTATAATACACAATTATTAAACCAATACTTCCTTCAAAAATTGTAACAGGGCTTTCCAAGAACGATGGTCGGCTTTTTCATTATAAGCTGCACCTTTGCTGTTATCGGTACCTGCATTTTTATCGGTAAACGAATGAACTGCATTGGCATAATAGACCATTTCCCAGTCGGCTTTAGAAGTTCTCATTTCATTTTGGAATGCTTTGATTTCGGCTTCACTTTCATAAGGATCGTCAGCACCGTGCAGTACTAAAACTCGAGCTGAAATGGGTTCAATGGCTCTAGCTTCATCACGAGCCAAACCTCCATGAAACGAAACAATTCCTTTTACTTTCATATTGCTTCTAGCCGCTTCAATTGCACCAGTTCCTCCAAAACAATACCCCATAACCACAATTTCATCAGGATTAGCACCTTGTTTTATCAATTGTTCAAGAGCCAATTGAATGCGTTTTTGATATTCCTGAATATTTTTTTTGTAATAGCCTGCTTTTTGACCTGCTTCACTATAATTGCTGGGCTTATTACCTACTCCATAAATATCGGCTACAAAGGTGTAATACCCTAATTTAGATAACTCTTCAGCGCTTTCTTTGGCATGATCATCAATTCCCATCCAAGCAGGTAAAATCAGAACACCAGCTTTGTTTTTTAGGGCATTTGCAGGTTTGGAAATGAATCCACTTAACTTTTGAGCACCGTCTGTATAATCAACAGGTTTTAGTTGTGCTTGTGACATAAAAGCACTCATAATCATCACTAAAAATAATTTTGTCTTCATGATATATTTTTTTATTAAAAGTACATACTTATCTCAAAAACAATTGTTAAAATTAGACTAAAAAAAATCCGTTGCATTGTAATTAAGGCAACGGATTAAACAAAATAAATGAAATTTTAACTAACTCGATTTAGATGTGCTATTTTTATCAGTAGTTGAATCAACCTGTGAATCAGTCTCTTTTTTTCTAACCATTATTGGTTTTGGTAAATCGTTATCTCCAAGTAATAACGTAAAACCTGATTTAGAGTAATTCTCAATTGTTTCTCCTTTTACTTCAATTTTAAAAGGACCTCCTACATCAAGATTATCTAAACTAAATCTACCTTTTTTATCGGTTACAGTTTCGTAAACCGAATTTGTAGGCAAATAAATCAAAGTAACCGATGCATTTACAACAGGCATATCACCGTCTGTAACTTTTCCATTGATGGTAGAAGAAGTTATTTGTGCAGAAGCAATTCCTGCTGATAAAATAAATAGGACTGCTACTAATGATTTTAACTTTTTCATATGTTCTATTAATTTGATTAGAATGAATAACGAATTCCGAATTGTGCTTGAAATCTTGAAGCAAATTGATCTACAGTATATGGTGTAGAAGTTGGTGTTTTAAAGGTGTAAATTGGATCACCAGTGGCAACACCACCTAAATTACCAGTTTTAGTTAAACCAACACCAGCCGTTGAATTGTAGGTATTTGGAACAAAATAACTTCTTCCCCAATCTTTATTAATCATGTTTCCAACATTAATAATGCTGATAGAAAATTGAATAGTATGAATATTATCCTTACCATCTTTAATTCTAAATTCATCCATTATTCTCATGTCGGTTTGAATGTTCCATGGAGTAAAATCGCCATTTCTTTCTGTAAAAGTTCCTCTTCTACTTTTTAAATAACTGTTACCATTAATGAAGTTTTCATAATCAGCAACTTGTTGCACTGCTGTGGCAGTTGGTGCACCAGTAGCATCAACACCGATGTAACGTGCCGCTTCTGCAGCATCTTTAAAAATATAAGCTAAACCAGCTGATTGTCCTGTTCCAGCAATTGTTGAGTTGACAAATCCCCATGTAAATGGATTTCCAGATTGTGCATTGAAGAAAACATTTGCAGAAAGCGTATTGTTTTTGGTTATGTTAACCGCATATCCAACATTAGAAACAATTCTGTGTTTGATATTAAAGTTAGATGTAGCTAATTGCGGATTATTAGGCGTTAACGATTGATTCATTTGCCAGTTACTCTCCATTGAATTTCTAACACCGTTAGTGATATCTTTGGCATTACCATAGGTATAGGCTGCCATGAAATTGAATCCAAAGTTATACGATTTAGAAACCATACCTGTTAAGCTGTAACGGTATCCTTTGCTTGTATTTGAAAGCATATACGCATTTGAGAAAGCTGGATTTATATTGGTTGAATAAATTGGCATCTCATGATTTACATCGTAAGAATAGTAATAAGGGTTGTCTGTTTTATTCACTTGTTGGAATAATAAATCTCTAATTACTTTGGTGTAAATACCTTCAAAAGTAAATTTATATCCTTTTAAGGTATAATCTACTGCAAGTGAATTTCTTGAGATTTGTGGCATTTTAAACTTGTTATCAATTAAATCTGCCTGAACTTTTGGTGTAGCATCATGATAGTTGTTTATTCCACCTGTATTTTGGTTTAAAGGATCTCCTAAAGCTGTAGCTTGTGCAGCGGTTAAGTTATTTCTATCAAAACTTCCATATCCAACACCATCATTATAGTAGGCATATCCTAACCATGCAAAAGGAATTCTACCGGTGAATATCCCTGAACCACCACGAATTACTAATGATTTATCTTCAAAAACATTATAATTGAATCCGAAACGAGGAGACACTAATGCCGTTGTAAAGAAGTTATTTTTGATTTGATTTACCGGCGTGTAATTGTATGTTGTTCCGTAGTAAGGATCATTTGGTGAATTTTGAACCTGAGAACTCAAATTTGGTTTGTTAGGTAAATCGGTGTAATCAACTCTAATTCCTGGAGTGATTTTAAGTTTATCACCAATTTTGATTTCATCTTGTACATAAGCACTGTACATATTCACTTTAAACTTTGCATATGGATTGTTGAAAATATCATCTCTTGTAGATCCATCGAATGCATAAGTTCCTCTTACACGTGAAGGTGTTCCTGCATAAAAATCAGCTAATGTTTTATAAGAAACTCTACCGTTTAAAGCATTAACAAATCCGTAACTAATATCATAAAGTTCGTTATGTGTTCCAAACAACCACGTGTGATTTCCACTTTTGTACGTTAAGTTATCGGTAATTTCAGTGGTATTTTGTTTCATATTAAATACGGTAGCTTCTCTATCATTTCCTAAGAAGATTGTACCACCATTGTATCCAATTTCAACTTGTGGAAACATATAATTTCCTGAAGTTGGGTCGCGATAATCTTTAATACTAGAATAGCCAACCATAAATGAGTTAGACCATTTATTGCTAAAATGACTTTTAAATTCCAATACCGTACTGATTGATTTGTTGTATTGAATGAAGTCCATACTCGAAAATCTGAAGTTTGCAGCATCGCGTTCTAAGTTAGAAGCCTCAGAAAAAACCGTATTATTTCGAAGTGACAAAGAGTGTTTTTGGTTTATTTTCCAATCAATTTTATTGAAAAACTTTTTACTTTGCGAATGGTTATTGTATGCATTGAATGAACCAGCATCAAAACCATAATTTGTTTTTACAAAGTTTGAAATAGAAGTAGCTGTAGCATTGTCCACTAATGAAGCGACATTACCGTTTGCATCAACATCACCTGCATTGTAAAATAATGGATCTGTTCTTTTGGTATATTCCTCATTTGTAAAGAAGAATAATTTATCTTTAATGATTGGGAAACCCACTCTGAATCCTAATTGATAATCTTCAAATTCTTTAGGCATTTTAGAACCATCACCTACATTATTCGGACCTGTTAAAGCTGCATTTCTACCATACGTATAAACCGACCCCGATACTTTATTAGTACCACTTCTAGTTACGGCATTTACACTTCCTCCAAGAAAGTTTCCTAATTTAACATCGTAAGGAGCAATATATACTTGAACATCTTGAATAGCATCCAAACTAATAGAGTTGGTTCTGGTACTGCTTCCAGGCATTCCAGAAGTTCCCGATTGACCACCTAAAGAAGGACTAAAACCAATCGCATCATTATTGATAGAACCATCAATAGTAACATTATTATATCTAAAATTGGTACCTGCAAATGAGTTATTGGCACTTTGAGGTACTAGTTTAGTAACATCTTGAATTCCTCTATTAATATTAGGTAATCCGTTGATCTGCGTTTGAGTAATGTTTGTACCGCCATTTCTTGCAGAGGTTTTTTTACCTGCTACAACAACTTCTTGCAATACATTATCGTTTTTCTGAACTTTAATAACAGGAATGTCATTATCTCCTAATGATAACTGAATTTGTGAAGAGGTATACTCTTTAGTATCCATACTTTTCACCGTTATTTTGTAAGGACCACCCACATTCAAATTCTCTAAATTGTATCGACCTTGTTTGTCTGTGGTCGTTTCATAAGTAGAATTTGTTGGCAAGTGTGTTAACGTTATGGTAGCATCAAAAACTGGAGCAGTACCATCTGTAACTTTTCCTGACACAGAAGAAGATGTAATTTGAGCCGATACGACACTGATTACAAACAGCATTACAATTGAGAAAAGTGATTTTAATTTAAACATAGTTGTGTTTTTTAATTTGATGCAAATTAACAGCGTCAAGTTAAAATTGAAGTTATTAACACTTTATCGTTATGTTTTTAAATTGTTTCTAAAATGTTAAGATGTTATCTAAATGTTAATTTTAAGAAACTAAATTGTGATACTATTTTTTTTAAAAAAAAGTTTCACAAAATGTAATTGTGAAACTTTAAAGGTTTTATTTGAAAAACAGAAATAAATGTTTAAATACCCATTTCGATTTGAAATCTTACATACCAATTGTTTTTTGAGGTTCCGTCATAATAATCTAATTTATCAAAACTAGCCTCCGCTTGTAGTTTAAATGCGTGTTCCCAAAGATATTTGTTAATGCCAAAACTAAACTCGTTAGTGTTAGGGTAATACTTAAAAACTTCATTATCAATTTTTTGTATAGAATAACGTGTTACAAATTCGTAATTAGATTTAAGTACATAACTTAACTGAAAATCAGTTCCGTACCCATTAAAAATAACTTTGGTTTGAGTAGCATCTAATGGATTAACGGTAACAGGGTCATTAGACATTCGATTCATATAAGTGGCCATAAATGCCCAACCATCATATTTCGCAATGGCATCTAAAAGTAACGACTTCATATCGTGAGCAGAATATAATAAATCACCAGTTTGTCCTAATGTTTTTCTAGCTTTTTGGTTGTATGAGTAAGCTCCAGAAATCATAACTTTTGGTTTTGGTTCTCTTAAAATATCTCCTTCAAAATATTGTCCGTCTTTTTTAAAAGTTCCTAATGGCAATAATTCTATTTTTCCAGTAAAGCACAATCCATTATTATCTTTAATTGGAGCATTGGGATTATTTGTTGTCCAGTTTCTGCCTTCTCCTAAAGTGATTGCACCTTTAAAATCGTAAGAGAATTGATTTTGTTTTTCATGCAAATTCGCAAAATGAAAACCAAAATCACGATCAATCCCAAATTTGAAATTATTTATAGAACGATCGGTAAATTGTATGGCTCCAGAGGAATTTACGGTTTGACGTGTACCTGGTAACTTGGTAACTCCAAATCCTAATTGCCATTTTTTATTTGGACGATAGTAAACCATCGCATCCCGAATTACATTAAGGTTCTCTCCAGTTTTTTCAACCCCAACATCTCCTGCACCAAATGAAAGTTGCATTACATATAAAAACTTTGGGTTCCCTACAAAACCATCAAATCGTAAACGTAGACGTCTTACTTGAGCTTCATAGAAAGGATCATTTCCTTCATTATCATAATAAGACAATCTGTTTTGTATACGAAAACGAATGTTGAATTGGTACAAACTGTCTGGAGAAGTAATTCCAATTCCTTTTCCATAACTGAAATAGGGTAATGAATTTATTTTTAAATCATTATCGTGTTTCGATTTTTCATTATTTACTTGAGCATAAAATGAAATAGACACTAAAAGAGTCGTTAATAGAATAATTCTTTTCATTGTAAAATAGTTAGTTGTGTGTGTTTGTGTAGTTTAATTGATTTATTGTTTCTTTAAAGTTAGCTTATTCTTAAATTAAAATTACTAAAAGTAGTTTTTTTTAAAAATTGTTAACGTTATATTAACTTTTAAAAAAAGGTTGAAAAAAAACTGCCAATTAAGGCAGTCATAGTTATATAATGTTTTTTTTATCTATAGAAATATCTTCAAGATAGAGTATATTAGAGCAGCTAACACAGCTGAAACTGGAATGGTTAAAATCCAGGCCCATAATAATTTAACAGTTACTCCCCAACGAACGGCTGAAACTCTTTTAGTAACCCCTACTCCAATGATGGAACCCGTAATAGTATGTGTAGTAGAAACAGGAATCTTAAAATGTTCTGTTGTAAATAAGGTTAAAGCACCAGCAGATTCTGCTACTACACCTTCAAAAGCGGTCACTTTAGTAATTTTTGAACCCATGGTTTTTACAATTTTCCATCCACCACTTAAAGTTCCTAAAGCAATAACAGTATAACAAGTTAATGGAATCCAACTCGGCATATTGGCTTTAATTCCTTTATCTTCGTCTGGTAAAATTACATTCAAATCCAACCATCCAGAAGACATATCAACATGTGGATTCATTCGTAAATAAACCGCAACAGCTGCAGCGATAATACCCATAACTTTTTGTGAATCGTTTCCTCCATGACCTAAACTAAATGCGGCTGATGATAACAATTGCATTTTTCTCAGTACTTTCTCAGCTTTTGAAGTTGAAAAGCTACTAAAGAATAAATTAAATATGGCTAAACTAAAGAAAATTAATCCGACTAAAGTCCATTTGATATTTCCTGGTTCACAAACGACACTCCAAAAATGGCTCTCAAATCTTGGCTTTTTAATGTCCGAATAAGAAACCATAACAGTTGACATAAACCAAACCACCAAAATCATTAATACAACTGTTACTATTTTTGGATAGATATTCTTTTTTGAGGAATACATTAACCATAAAGAAATGAAATACGAAATAATCATTCCTAATAATGGTGCAAAAACAATAAACAATATTACAATAAGTACACCAGAAGGCAATAATTCTCCTTCTTTTGCTGCTTTGAACCAGTTTACAATTTTAAAACCTGCATGTTCAGGATCAGTAACACTCGATAATCCATGAGCAATAGCAGCACCAGCAAATCCGCCTATAAGCGTGTGTGATGATGATGATGGAATTCCTTTCCACCACGTGATTAAGTTCCAAATAATAGCCGCAATAACTCCAGCTAAAATAGTTACCAAATCAATACTGCTTGAATGTGCCGTTTTTGCAACCGTATCAGCAACTCCAAATCCGAAAACCCAATAGGCCAGAAAATTAAAAAAAGCTGCCCAAACTACCGCTTGAAAAGGGGTTAAAACTTTGGTGGCTACGATGGTAGCTATCGAATTAGCCGCGTCGTGAAAACCATTGATATAGTCAAATATCAAAGCTAATACTATAATAACAATTAATAAAGTCATATTTTAATGTCTAGAGTATTCTTGTTATTAAGAATGTTTTACAGAAATTTGTTCCATTACGTTAGAAACACTTTTACATTTGTCTGAAGCTGATTCTAAAGCCGAAAGCACTTCTTTGTATTTTATAATGTTTTTAGCATCGCTTTCATTTTCAAAAATATCAGCTACAGCTTTGTCAAAAACAGCATCTGCCTTGCTTTCTAATTTATTGATTTTTTTACAAGTATCTTTAATAGCTTTATGATCATTCATGTCTTTCAATTCTTTGATTCCAATACCAATTAATTGACATGCTTCTAAATTAATTTCTGTTAATTTTCGAATGGATTTAGTTATTTTTTCTACCTGATACAAACGCATTTTACTCGCGGCACCATGCATAAAATCGGCAACATTATCAATCGATTTAATCAAGGAATGAATGTCTTCTCTATCAAAAGGTGTAATAAAGTTTCTACTCAACTCTAAGTGCGTTTTATGTGTAATTTCCTCAATAACAGCCTCTAAATCTTCTATTTTTTTGTAATATTCTTCACGCTCAGACTTAGGTGCATTTACGGCTTCATGCAGAGTTTCTGCTAAAACAATTAAATTTGCAGATGCTTGCTCAAATAAAGGAAAGAACTTTTTATCTTTTGGCACCAAAAATTGGAAAATACTGTTTAATGACATTGTATCTATTTTTAAATTTTTGCAAATGTATTTATCTAATATTAAGAGAATGTTAAGAAATTAAAAAAAGCCCTATTTTACACTATTATTTTTTAGAATTCAAATTGATACTTTCTTTTTGAAAACGTTTTCGTATTTTAGCAAAGCAAAAATCAAGCATTACATCTATGGACTTAAACTTCAACAAAAACGAAGATCATAACAAACTTTTACTATCTGATTTAAAACAAAAATTCGCCAAAGTAAAGCTTGGTGGAGGCGAAAAACGCATCGAAAAATTGCACGCCGAAGGCAAAATGACCGCAAGAGAACGCATTGATTATCTGTTAGATGATAAAGCAAAATCTATCGAAATTGGCGCTTTTGTAGGTGACGGAATGTATGCTGAACACGGCGGCTGTCCGTCGGGTGGTGTTGTCGTTAAAATTGGCTATATCAAAGGAAAACAATGTATTGTTGTAGCCAATGACGCTACTGTAAAAGCCGGTGCCTGGTTTCCAATTACAGGCAAAAAGAACCTTCGAGCACAAGAGATAGCTATGGAAAACCGCTTGCCTATCATTTATTTGGTAGATTCTGCAGGAGTTTATTTGCCAATGCAAGACGAAATTTTTCCAGATAAAGAACATTTCGGACGAATTTTCAGAAACAATGCCATCATGAGCAGCATGGGAATTACTCAAATTGCTGCCGTAATGGGAAGTTGTGTTGCTGGTGGTGCCTATCTTCCTATCATGAGTGATGAGGCCATGATAGTCGATAAAACAGGGAGTATTTTCTTGGCTGGAAGTTACTTGGTAAAAGCCGCTATCGGCGAAAATATTGACAACGAAACCTTGGGTGGCGCGACAACACATTGCGAAATTTCGGGTGTAACCGATTATAAAGCCAAAGACGATAAAGATGCTTTAGATCGAATTAAGAGTATCGTGGGTAAAATTGGGGATTATGATACAGCGGGATTTAACCGTGAAAAATCTCAAAAACCAGCATTAGAAGAACAAGATATTTATGGTATCATTCCGAAATCTCGTGCCGATCAATACGACATGATGGAAGTGATTAAACGATTGGTTGACAATTCGGAAATGGATATGTACAAACCGGATTATGGACAATCAATCATTACGTGCTATGCTCGAATTGACGGTTGGGCTGTCGGAATTGTGGCCAATCAGCGCATCGTTTCTAAAACTAAAAAAGGTGAAATTCAATTTGGTGGTGTAATTTATTCGGATTCGGCAGACAAAGCCACACGTTTTATTGCCAATTGCAACCAAAAGAAGATTCCATTAGTCTTTTTGCAAGACGTAACCGGATTTATGGTGGGTTCCAAATCGGAGCATGGCGGTATTATTAAAGATGGTGCCAAAATGGTGAATGCCGTTTCTAATTCGGTAGTGCCAAAATTTACTGTAGTAGTTGGAAATTCTTACGGAGCAGGCAATTATGCTATGTGCGGAAAAGCCTACGATCCAAGATTAATAGTTGCATGGCCAAGTGCCGAACTTGCCGTTATGGGTGGAACACAAGCCGCTAAAGTATTAGCACAAATAGAAGCTTCGTCTTTAAAAGCGAAAGGCGAAGTGGTAGATGAAGTAAAAGAAAAAGAATTGTTTGATAAAATCAAAGCACGTTATGATGCGCAAGTTTCGCCTTATTATGCTGCATCACGATTATGGACCGATGCTATTATTGATCCGTTAGAAACTAGAACCTGGATATCAATGGGAATAGAGGCTGCCAACCACGCTCCTATTGAAAAGAAATTCAATTTAGGCGTAATTCAGGTTTAATGCGTTAATTTGAATTTTCGCAATGAAAATAATACGGTAAAAGACAAATGAAGCGTAGTGTGTTCCAAAAATAAAATCGTCATAAAAATAGAATAGAAAAAAAATTTCACTAGATATTTCATAAAATGACTTTTAATTAATGCATTCAAATTTACAAAAAACAGGAACTTCTAATGATTTTGTTTTGTTCATCAAATTGTAAATTAAACATTAATAATACTGTAATTAAAGGAATTGACTTAGTTTTTTTTGTAATAGATATAATAATGCCATTACTCCATTTTCAGCCTTTTCAACACGATATTTCAGCAATTGCAATTCCTGAAAAATTTACTTTTCCATTCTATTACGAACCCCATGAATTGAGTATCATTGCTTCAAATGAATTGCAACAATACCTTCAAAATCAAACCGATTGGAAACATAACTTCGGATTAGATGAAAATCAAAACGGATTGGTTATAGGTAAAATGTTTGGTGTTTTAGTGGTTCAAAATCAACAAAAGGAATTAGGCTATTTATGGGCTTTTTCAGGAAAATTAGCGTCTCAAAATCATCATGAGTATTTTGTGCCTACCGTTTTTGATATGCTGCAAGAGGATGGTTTTTTCAAACAAGAAGAAGCGGTTTTAAATCAATACAATCGTAAAATTGAAGCATTAGAAGCTTCAGCTGACTATTTGAATTGTATTCAAAATTTTGAAAACACTAAAAATCAAGCGGAACTTGAATTGCAAGAACAAAAAAACCGCATAAAAATTGGCAAAAAACTTCGTGCAGAACAACGGGCTACTGCCGAAAGAGAACTGGACAGCAATGCTTTTGAAACATACAAAAATCAATTGAATTCAGAAAGTCAAAAGGAAAGCATCACCCTTAAAAAAATGACGCAGTATTGGAATCATAAAATCGATTTTGCCTCTCAAGAATTAGCTGATTTTACTAATAAAATTGATTTGCTAAAAGAAGAACGTAGGCAAAAATCAAATGCCTTGCAACAACAATTGTTTTACAATTATGCATTTCTAAATCAATATGGTAACTCAAAAAGTTTAGGAGAACTATTTGATGGAAATCCGCCAGCTGGTGCTGGTGAATGTGCGGCACCAAAATTGTTGCATTATGCCTTTCAGCACCAACTCAAACCCATTGCTATGGCTGAGTTTTGGTGGGGACAATCGCCCAAATCAGAAGTTCGAAAGCACCAGCAGTTTTATCCGGCATGCACGGGTAAATGCCAACCCATTTTAGGGCACATGCTCGAAGGCATTGTGATGGATGAAAATCCGTTTAAAATGAATACCGCAATAGGAAAAGAGATTGCGATTGTTTACGAAGATGAATACTTAGTAGTAGTTAATAAACCAGCGGAATTTCTTTCGGTACCTGGGAAACAAGTTACGGATTCGGTATATTCTAGAATGAAACTTCGTTATCCAAGTGCCACGGGCCCCTTAGTGGTACATCGTTTGGACATGTCAACTTCGGGTTTGTTATTGGTCGCTAAATCGAGCGAAATTCATAAAAATTTACAATCCCAATTTATTAAACGTCAAATAAAAAAACGATACGTAGCTTTGTTAAACGGAATTATTACAGAAAATCACGGAGTAATCGATTTACCGTTGCGTGTCGATTTAGACAACCGTCCCAATCAATTGGTGTGTTACGATTATGGAAAACCCGCTCAAACTAAATGGGAAATTATAAAACAATTCGATGGTAAAACGTTAGTTTACTTCTATCCTATTACTGGTCGAACCCATCAACTTCGCGTTCATGCCGCACATCCTTTAGGTTTGAATACCGCCATTGTTGGCGATGATTTGTACGGGACGAAAGCCAATCGTTTGCATTTGCATGCAGAAAGCATAACCTTTCAACATCCCATTACTAAAGAAATAATGACTGTTTCTGTAGAAGCAGATTTTTAGTAACAAATTGGTTATGTTTACTACTAACATATAAAATAGCTTTTTTTATGAAAAAAATACTTCTCATTGGTTTAACTCTCACTAGTTTTCAAGCGCTTTTTGCTCAAGAAACATTTACCCGAAAAGATTCGTTATTTGGTGGATTACGCCCAGAACGAACTTGTTTTGATGTGCAATATTATGATTTAAATATTAAAATCAATATTGATGACAAATCTATTGTAGGTTATAATGACATTTCGTTCAAAGTGGTTGAAAAAACAAAGAAAATTCAAATCGATTTGTTTCAAAATATGCAAGTCGATTCGATTGTTTATAACACTAAAAAGCTACAATACAATAGAGATTTCAATGCTGTCTTTATTGATTTTCCTACTGAATTGAAGGTAAATTCTAATCAAAAAATTCGTTTTTATTATTCTGGGAAACCTTTAATCGCCAAAAATGCTCCTTGGGATGGTGGATTTGTTTTCAAAAAAGACAAAGAAGGCAATCCATGGGTTGGTGTTGCTGTTCAAGGAACTGGTGCGAGTTTATGGTATCCTGTTAAAGATTCTCAAACTGATGAACCAGACAATGGTGCCACTATTAAAGTAGCTGTTCCAACAGGTTTAACAGAAGTTTCTAATGGAAGATTATTAGGTAGTGAAGATCTAAAGAACGGCTATACGCGTTGGGATTGGGAAGTGAAAAATCCAATAAACACCTACGACATTACGGTTAATATTGCTAATTATGCACACATTCACGATAATTTAGACGGTTTAGATATTGATTATTATGTGCTAAATTATAATGAGGAACGCGCTAAAAAGCATTTTGATGCCGACGTTAAACCGATGTTGACTTGTTTTCAAAGTAAGTTTGGATCCTATCCATTTAAGGAAGATGGCTATAAATTAGTTGAAACTCCTTATTTAGGTATGGAACATCAAAGTGCTGTAGCTTATGGAAATAAGTACTTGAAAGGGTATTTAGGTTCCGATTTGTCGATGACTGGAATTGGATTGACCTTTGATTATATTATTGTTCACGAAAGCGGTCACGAGTGGTTTGGAAACAGTATTACGTCTAAAGACATAGCCGACATGTGGATTCACGAAGGGTTTACTCAATATACCGAAGTGGTTTTTATTGAATGTCAAAAGGGATATGAAAAAGCCATGAAATACTGTAAAGGTTTACAGCGTAATGTTCAGAATGATCGACCAATTATAGGAAATTATGGAGTAAGTAATGAAGGTTCGGGCGATATGTATCCTAAAGGTGCTTTGATGTTAAATACGTTGCGTCATGTTATAAATAATGACGAATTGTGGTGGAAACTTATTTTGAATTATTCGGAAAAATTCCGTCATAAAATTATCGATACCCAAACAGTAATTGATTTTTTTAATACCGAAAGCGGCATGAATCTAACTCCTATTTTCAACCAATACTTGCGTTATACTACAATTCCAGTACTGAATTTAAAAATTGAAAAAGACAAATTATACTGCAGTTGGACCGCTTCAGAACCAGGTTTTGCAATGCCCGTTGATATAAAAATTAACGATGAAGAAATCAGGCTAAATCCAACAAGCGAATGGTCTAAGACTAAAATTAAAGTCAAATCGTTAGACGATGTAGAAGTATTAACGAGTGAATTTTACATAAAGGTTTCTAAATAAAAAAAGCGTCTCTTAATTGAGACGCTTTTTTTATTTATTTTAAACTTTCTTTTCGCAATACTTTACCATTTTCGGTTTCTTTAAACTTAGGCACAAATACAATCTCTTTTGGCCGTTCGTATTTATCCAATACCTCAAAAAGAGTAGGATCAACTTCAAACGAATCACTTTCAATGACTAAAACTACTTTTTCACCCAACTCTTTATCTTCTTTAGAAGTAATAAAAAAGCGCTGTTTAATAGAACCGTCCAATTTATGTTCAACCTGTTCGGGCATAATTTTGACACCACCACTATTAATCACATTGTCAATACGTCCTAGGAAAACAAACTGATTTTCGTTGACCAATTCGACTAAATCATTGGTTACAATGGCATCTTCTGCAATAATATGGGGTGCGTGAATTACTAAACAATTTCTGTCGTCATACGAAATCGTTACGTGAGGCAATACCGTAAAGGCCTTCTCGCCTACTCGTTTGGCAGCAATGTGTGTAATGGTTTCGGTCATGCCATAGGTTTCATATACTTCGGTAGGCAATTTCATCAATTCTTTTTCTAACGAGGCACTAACACGTGCGCCACCAACGATGAGTTTCTTTACCGATTTCAATTCATTTAAAGAATTCTGGGCTTGCATCGGAACCATCGCTACAAAATCATACTTCAAATCATCTAAATCTTTCATAGGATGGGAACTCGGCGCTACATAATCCAAATCCAAACCAAGAATAATCGCACGAATCAACATCATTTTTCCAGCGACATACTTAACTGGAAGACATTGCAATGCTCTATTTCCAGAACGCAAATCGAAAAAATCTCCAGTAGCTACAGCCGAATTTACCATAGCTTGCTTATCAACACGAATGATTTTAGGAGTTCCTGTAGAACCCGATGTTTGCAATTCGATGTAAGATTTACTGTCAAACCAATCCAAAAGAAAATCCCCAACTGGTTTTTCAAAATCTTCTCCTTCTTTAATGAAACTATAGGCTACACGGCATAAATCTTCTTTATCTAGATGAAAACCATTTAATTTAAAATGATTGTGAACGTTTTCATAAGTAGGATTAATCATAATATTCTGCATTTAAATTAGTTGTTGTTTTGATGTCGCCTGTCAGTTTTTCTCTCCAATTATTCCAGTTGTATTTCTTACTAAAAACAAGTAATAACAATGGGAATATAACAAATACAGGTATGAAAATTTGGAATCCAGAAGACGGTTCTGAAACATCTCTAAAAATAGAGTTTGTTTGAAATGCCGTCCAATCAGAGGTTACCAATAAAGCAGTTACTAAATTATTAGCTGCATGAAAACCAAGAGCCAACTCCATTCCGTCATCCATTAAGGTTATGATGCCCAGAAACAAACCCGTTCCAATGTAATAAATTAAAATGCTATAGCCCATTTTGCTTACTTCTGGATTTAAGATATGCATTGAGCCAAAAATAATGGAAGTCATCATCAATGGAAACCATTTATTACGAGCTAGATTTGCAAAACCTTGCATTAGATAACCTCTAAAGACAAATTCTTCAACAGAAGTCTGTACAGGAATTAATACCGATGCAATTACAAATAAAATAGCAAATGGGATGGGCTTAAAATTCCAAATCATATCGTTAGGACTTGTATAATATGCAATTAAAGTGGTGATAATTGTAAAAAATGCCCATAATCCAAAAGAAAAAAATACTCGCTTCCAATCAATTTTTTTTCTGGAAGTAGTAATTTCAAGTAACGTTTGTTGGTGAAAATATTTTACAACTAAAAGAATACCACCAAATGCCACTAGAAACGAAATCATAATTAAAAAAAGTGACCCATTAGAATCTAATGAATTTAAGGCGTCACTTGAATTTAAAATTATTTTTTTAGAGGAATATGCTTTCAGAGCAACTGCTATACCAAGCGGAATTTGCCCTATGGCAGCAGCAAAAATAATAACTACAGAACCCAGTAAATACTTCCAAAATTCATTTTCTTTTTTGACACCTTGTTCTAAAAACATAACTCAAATTAATTTGTACTAAAATAGTATAATTATTACAATTTTTATTTATTTTACGTAAAAAAAGATGATAACGATTTACCATAATCCTCGTTGCGGAAAATCAAGAGAATGTCTAACTTTTCTTGAAACCTCAAATCACAAAATAGAAGTGGTGAAATATTTAGAAAATCCATTATCCTATGAAGAATTGAAAAGCCTTCTAAATAAATTAGGCATTCCTCCAATGGAATTAATTCGAACCAAAGAATCGGTTTGGATTGCCAATTATAAAGGAAAAGAATTGTCGGATGAAGCTATTATTCAAGCGATGGTTGACTTTCCAATTTTGATGGAACGTCCTATAGTTGTATATGGCGAAAAAGCAGTAATAGCAAGGCCTTTAGAGAAAATCAAAACCATCCTTTAACGTTTTCTAACGTACTTTTAACAAACCTTTGTGATTTGATGGTTAAACGAATGTTTAGTTTTGCTGTCTTAAAGAAGCATGACAAAAAAAACATCTTAACATGAAAAACCTTAAATTCTTTTTAACGCTAGCTTTATTATGGAGCACATTATTGAATTATTCTCAACAAAAACCCGACGTTAAAAAAGTAAAAGTAACTGGAAAAGTAATTGAAAAAGGAACCAATCAACCTTTAGAATACAGCACAATTTCATTAATTAATCCAACTACAAACAAAGTTGTTGCTGGAGGAATTACCGATGCTAAAGGTGATTTCAGCTTTGATGCTGTACCAGGAACTTACAATGTAAAAGTGGAATTTATTTCGTTTAAACCCACCGAATTAAAAGCCAAATCAATTAAAGAGAATACCAATTTGGGTACCATTTCACTAGAAGATGATGCTACACAATTGAAAGAAGTTATTGTTCGTTCAGAGAAAACAACGGTTGAAATTAAGTTAGATAAAAAAGTTTATAATGTAGGCCAAGATTTAATGGTTAAAGGCGGAACAGTAAGTGATGTTTTAGACAACATTCCTTCTGTTGCTGTTGATGTTGAAGGAAATATTAGTTTGAGAGGAAACGATAATGTGAAAATTTTAATTGATGGCAAACCTTCAAGTGCGATTAACATTAACGATGCTTTGCGTCAAATTCCTGCCGATGCTATTGATAAAGTTGAAGTAATTACCAATCCATCTGCTCGTTATGATGCAGAAGGAGGTGGTGGAATTATCAATATTTTAATCAAAAAAGGAAAAAATAAAGGATTGAATGGTAGTGTTATGGCAACTGGTGGATATCCCTCTAATCAAGGTCTAACGGCTAATATTAATTTTAAATCCGAAAATTTCAACATGTATTCTTCTCAAGGTTATAATTACAGAAGTAACCCGGGAACAATGATTAACAATACCAAATATTTAAATAGCACTAACGACGCAACTGGTTATATCAATGAAAATAGAGATAACTCTAGAATCAATAAAGGCTATAATGGAAACTTTGGTATTGATTGGTATTTAGACAAATCAACTACTTGGTCAAACATTGTAAACTACAGAAGAAATATAAGTAATAATGAGGAAAATGTTTTTTCAAACAATTACGATTCTAATTACAATTTTACCTATCTGAGAAATCGTGATAATCTTGACAATACCAAAAGTGAAAATATAGAATACAGTACAAATTTGACTAAAAACTTTAAAAAACAAGGTCATAAATTAACTTTTGACGGTGTTTTTTCATTGAATAATGACAAAGATTTGGCTGGAATTACAGATATTACGTCCAATTCTAGTACAGTGAATTTTGATGCCACTAAAAATAATCAAAAGCAAATACGTAACTTATTGCAAACGGATTACGTGTTACCAATTGGAAAAAACAGTCAATTTGAAGCAGGTTACAGAGGTAGTTTTACTTCACAAACAACCGACTATGCGGTTCAAAACAATGGCGTTGTTAATCCTTTTTTTACAAATGTTTTGGAGTATAAAGAAAAAATAAACGCTTTATACACTCAATTCGGAACTAAATTCAACAAGTTATCGATGCTTTACGGTATGCGTTATGAAGATTCTAACATCGATATCAATCAGCTTACTTCTGAAATTTATAAAAATAAAAAATACAACAACTTCTTTCCAAGCGCTTTTTTTACCTACGAAATCAATGATAAAACAAGTGTTTCATTAAATTATAGTAAAAGAATAAATCGACCAAGAGGTAGAGAAATTAACCCTTTTAGTAGTTATTCAAGTAGCATTAACATTTTTAGAGGAAACCCAGATTTAGATCCATCGAGAACAGATGCTTTTGATTTTGGTTTCTTGAAACGTTGGAATAAACTAACCTTTAATACTTCTGCATATTACAACAAAACAAACAATACAACACAAATGGTTCGTTATATTGAAGGTTTGAATTCAAATGGAACTCCAATTACTACTTCTACATTCATTAATATTGCTAACGAGTTTAGAACAGGATTCGAATTTACTTTAAACTATTCTCCATACAAATGGTGGAAATTGAATAGTAATTTTAATTTCTTTAGAAGTGAAATAAAAGGAGATTTTAATTACACTTACAGAGATGCTTCCAACAATTTATTAGCAGGGTATCAAAATCTAAACAATACTAATTATAGCTGGTTTACACGATTAACCTCTAAAGTTACTTTTCCAAATAAAATTGATTGGCAAACTAACTTAACCTACAACGGTCCTCAAACTTCTGCTCAAGGTAAAACGTTAGGAATTTTTGCAGCCAACCTTGGATTCAGTAAAGATGTGCTTAAAGATAAAGGAACAATTGCTTTGAATGTAAACGATGTTTTCAATTCTAGAAAAAGAAAAATGTATACCTATATTCCGGGTCAAATAGATTCCTATTCAGAAATGCAATGGAGAAAAAGACAAATCACACTTTCGTTTACTTATCGTTTTAACAAACAAAAAAATGAGAAAGAAAAACAACCTAAAAAAGATTCTGATGGTGGCGATGGTGGCGACTTTCCAGGATAAAGTAACTAATGAGTAATAAAAAAAGCCCCAATTTGGGGCTTTTTTATTGTAAAACAAAACTATATTAAGCTTGTTCTAATGCTCTTTTTTCTCTTCTCTCTTTTAACAACTCTCTAGTAGCACCAAATATCCAATAGAATACGAAGTGAATTAAGAAAATCATCAACCAAAAACCGATGGTTAAAATGGTCAAGAAAAGTAAGAAACCTAAATACTGTTGAAATTCAAACATGTTTTCCGGAATTATTTGTGAATTCGTTTCAAAGGTAATTCATATATTTTTATTGACCAATAAAACTGAAATAATTATTAACTACTTTTTTAACAATGCTAATACCATTTCTTTTTCTTGAAATAATAAATCATTCCAATTAGTAAAACTAACATGCAACCCATAACGGTAAAATATCCGTGTTCCCAATGCAATTCTGGCATATTGTCAAAATTCATACCATACACACCTACAATAAACGTTAGTGGCATGAAGAAAACAGAAACTACCGTTAAGGTTTTCATTACTTCGTTCATCTTGTGACTTTGCGTTGAAAAAAAGAAATTGGAAGCGCTTTCTAAAGTGGTTAAATCGTATTCAATTTGTTCTAAAAGTTCCAAACATTTTTGGTGCAATCGCTCAAAAAAAGTAAAGTTATTGGCTTCTATAGCATCAAAAACATTGTCGTCTTTGATGCTTTTAATCGAATACAAAGAATCCCGTAACGGAATGATCGCTCGTTTCAAAAAATTATAATTATCCCGATGCTTTTCTATTTGTTCTAATATGGCTAAATCGGTACTATGTTTAGATAAATTTATAAGTTCTTCCACTTTATCTTCTTCATTTTCAATGGTTATGTAAAAGTTTTCCATAATGGCATCCAACAATAGAAACAGTAAGTAATCGGCTTTTTTAGTTCTAACAATTCCCGAATGAGTTCGGATTCGTTCTCTAATATGCGTAAAAAAATCACTTCGCTTTTCTTGAAATGAAACCAGAATTCCGTTCTTCAATAAGAAACTGATTTGCTCCATTTTAATATCATTGGAATCTTCTTCGGGCAATAACGATTTGATATTAAAAAACAAGGTATCGTGATACTCGTCAAGTTTGGTGCGTTTGGTAGTATTTAAAATGTCGGAAAGCATAAAATTATCCACATTCAGATAATCGCCAATTCGCTTTATAAACTCAGGATCATTCAATCCGTGTACGTTCAACCAATTAATTTTAGTGTAATCTACATGTTTTTCGATCTCATTCACATCAAATTCATGGAATTCAGCCAAATCCAAATCGTCATACACAAACAACTGACTTTCGGTTTGCGTATATTTATGAACACCTGTATATTCTAGCATTGCCGGCTGAACCTTTTTTCCTTTTTTGTATTTTATTTTTCTCACAGAAACAAATTTTGTCTAAATTTAGAAATAATAATTTTTTAAAAAGTAATTTTACAAAAATTTAATGCATGACAACCTTAATTACCAACATACAAGAATTATTGCAAATTAGAGATTCGTCAATACGAAAGGTTTCAGGAGCTGAAATGGCCCTATTACCTTCTATAAAAAATGCCTTTTTACTCATTGAAAATGATTTGATTTCCGATTTTGGTACGATGGAAAATTGCCCTAAAAGTAGTGTTGATGTAACAATTGATGCTACCGGAAAAGTAGTACTTCCTACTTGGTGTGATAGCCATACTCATATAGTTTACGCTGGCAATCGTGTGCAAGAGTTTGTAGATCGTATTAACGGATTGAGTTATGAAGAAATCGCCAATCGCGGTGGTGGAATACTAAATTCGGCGAAAAAATTAAACGAAACTTCCGAAGAAGCACTGTACCAACAATCTAAACTTCGACTCGAAGAAGTGATGCAACAAGGAACTGGTGCTGTCGAAATTAAATCGGGTTATGGATTGACAGTAGAAGGCGAACTCAAAATGCTACGGGTAATTAAAAAACTTTCTAAAAATTATGATTTACCAATTAAAGCTACTTTTCTTGGTGCTCATGCCTTCCCTATCGAATTTAAAGAAAATCATTCGGGTTATATCGATTTAATTATCAACGAAATGCTTCCTAAAATTGCAGCTGAAAATCTTGCAGATTACATTGATGCTTTTTGTGAAACGGGTTATTTTTCAGTGGAAGAAACCGAGCGCATTATGGAAGCTGGAAAAAAGTATGGGTTAATTCCTAAAATTCATGTCAATCAATTTAATGCTATAAACGGTATTAAGGCTTGTGTAAAACATAATGCTTTATCCGTTGATCATTTGGAAGTAGTTACTGATGAAGATATTGATGCTTTGAAGAATACCGATACTATGCCTGTTGCACTTCCGTCGTGTTCCTATTTTATCAGTATTCCCTACACACCAGCAAGAAAAATGATGAATGCTGGTTTGCCACTGGCTTTGGCAACCGATTTCAATCCGGGCACTACTCCATCAGGCAATATGAATTTTGTAGTGGCAACCGCTTGTATCAAAATGAAAATGACTCCTGAAGAAGCTATAAATGCGGCTACCATTAATGCTGCATACGCTATGGGAATTTCTGAAACTCATGGTAGTATTACTGTAGGTAAAAAAGCGAATCTAATTATTACTAAGGAAATTAGTTCTTTTTATCAATTGCCTTATGCTTTTGGTACGAACCTTATTGAACAGGTTATTATTGCTGGTAAAACGATATAAAAATAGGCACGAATTTCGTGCCTATTCTATTCTTTATGAATTTGATTATTTCAATGTAAAACTTGATTTAGAAACCAATTCTGATTTGTCAAATACATTTACAAAATACGTTCCTTTTTCAAAGTTTTTACCCGGTAAATCTTGCGATACTTGAACGGTTTTATTTTCATATTTTACAGTAGTTGTAAAACTGTATGTTAGGGATTGACTTCCAAAGTTCATGGTAGCTTTATCTCCTAATACATTGCTTTTGCTGTCAATAACTTGAACATAATAGGTTTTATCACCCGATTTTGCAATACTATTTTCGGCAATTGTAAAACTAATTTTTAAGATGTCAACTCTACTCGCTTTATCGGTTTCAATTTGTTTTCCAGAACTTCTTAATTTATAAGCACCTGTTTTTAAATTTAACACCGATAATTTAGAACCTTTTTCAACTGTTTTAGACAATTCTTCATTTTGTCCAACCAACACTTGATTGTAATTTTTAGAATCGGCTAAAACTACTTTAGTACTGTCTAAGTTAGTAGTAAGCGTTTTATTTTCTTTTTTCAACACTTCTACTTCTTGCATCAATGAATTCATTTTAGTTTGTAATGCTTTAGCTTGGTCTCTATATTTCTTCATTGAAGCGGCATCACCTTTTGATTTTTCTAATTGAGCCATCAAACCAACCACTTTTTCTCTTTCAGCAATTAATTCATCAGACATTGAAGTGTTTTCTGCTATTGCTGCATCATAAGTAGCTTTGAGTTCTTGTAAATCTTTTAAAACATTTTCTTTTTCTGTTTTAGTGGAAGCTACTTCTGTTTGAAGTGTTTTGGTATCAGTCGTCAACTTAAAAATATAAAACAAACTCCCTAACAACAGTAGGGAAAGTACCATGATTATGGCTTTTAACGATGAATTGCTTTTTTGATTTTCCATTTGGGTCGAATTATTTATTTTAACAAATTTAATAAATTTTATTTGTATAACGTTAATTTATATAATTATATTATTTTTGAACACAAAGATTTACTCCATGGAAAAACTGATTCGCTTTACAAGTACCGATTTATCTAAGATTACCAACCACAGAAGTGGCGAAGTAAAATTTGGAGAAAAAATGGTAACCATTCCCAAAGAACAAGAGGTTGTAGCATTTTTAACTAATTGCGAACAAAAATTTGTTCTCTTCGGCATTCCTGAAGATATTGGTATTAGAGCTAATTACGGTCGTCCTGGAGCCGATTCGGCTTGGGATAGCTCTATAAAAAGTATTGCGAACATACAACACAATCGCTTTTGTAAAGGGTCGCAACTAGTGGTTTTAGGACATTTAGATGTAGCCGAAGAAATGGAGTTGGTTAAAAATCTCGACTTTAATGTCACTGCCGATCGCAAAAAACTGAGCGAATTAGTAGTGAAAATTGATAAAGAAGTTTCTCATATTATTGCTAGCATTGTCAAAGCTGGAAAAATTCCAATTGTAATTGGTGGCGGTCACAACAATGCCTACGGTAATATCAAAGGAACCGCACTAGCCAAAGGAAAACCCATCAACGCGATTAATTTTGATGCCCATTCCGATTTTAGAATCTTGGAAGGACGCCACAGCGGTAACGGATTTTCCTATGCTTTTGAAGAAGGTTTTCTGAAGAAGTATTTCATCTTCGGATTACACCACAGTTATACGTCAAAAAGCGTTTTAGACAAACTCAAAACCTTGAAAGAACGCGTTTTATACAATACGTATGACAGTATGAAAATAAAACGCACCAAAGATTTCAACATCGAAATGCAGTTTGCGTTAGACTTTATAAAAAATGATTACTACGGAATTGAAATCGACTTAGATTCAATACCTAATATTCCGTGTAGTGCTATGACTTTAAGCGGTTTCTCGGTCGAAGAATTACGTCAATTTATCTACTTCTTCGGAAAACATCAAAACGCCTCCTACATTCACATTTGCGAAGGCGCACCAAGTTTAGATCATGATAAAAATACCCATTTGGTTGGAAAATTAATTGGCTACTTGGTCACCGATTTCATCAAAGCAAAAACCGAAATTAGCATTGGTTAATCATTAGAAGCGAATGGTTTGGGATTTCTTGTAATCCTTATTCCTGCTATCCGCGTTACCTTACTTCGTCGGTAACTTGCTCCTATCAGGGCTAGTTAGTTTGTGTCTTTTGTAAAGGTTATAATAATAGGAAATACATCTTTAACAATTTTATAACCGCTCTATTTAAGGCGTAAATCTTGGCTTTAATAAATATAACCTATCTTTGCAACCAAAACTTCAGAACACCAATTGTTTTAGAAGAAAGATATTATGACATTCAACGATTTAAATTTATTAAAAAACATACAACAGGCGCTTACCGAAGAAGGATATGAATCGCCTACTCCTATCCAACAGCAAGCCATTCCAATTATTTTAGAAGGAACCGATTTAGTGGGTTGTGCGCAAACCGGTACCGGAAAAACGGCTGCTTTTGCGATTCCTATTATCAATTCATTACACCGAATTGTGGGTTCTTCTGCCAAAAGAAAATTGATTAGAACCTTAGTGGTTACTCCAACACGTGAACTAGCCATCCAAATTGATGAGAGCTTCAATACGTATGGTAAATACACCAACATTCGCTCGATGGTAATTTTTGGTGGCGTGAGTCAGGTGCCACAAGTGGATCAACTTAAAAAAGGCATCGATGTTCTTATTGCTACACCAGGTCGTTTATTAGACTTACACAAACAAGGATTTATCGACTTAGACCATTTGCATTTCTTAGTGCTTGATGAAGCCGACCAAATGCTAGATATGGGTTTTATTAACGACGTCAAAAAAATTGTAAAATTAACGCCCGACAACCGACAAACACTTTTATTTTCGGCAACTATGCCCATGGCTATTCGTGAATTGGCCGATACCTTTTTAACCAAACCCAAATACGTTTCGGTAGATCCAGTTTCGTCAACAGCTGAAAAAGTAAATCAGAAGGTTTATTTTGTTGGTAAAGAAGACAAACGAAAATTGTTATACCACATCATTAGAAATGATAAAATCGAAAACGTTTTGGTCTTCACTAGAACCAAGCATGGCGCCGATAATGTGGTAAAAGCCTTAAAGAAAAATGGCGTGACCGCCGAAGCCATTCACGGAGATAAATCGCAAAATGCAAGACAACGTGTTTTAGATGCTTTTAAAAATAAAGAAATTTCCGTTTTGGTCGCTACAGATATTGCAGCTCGAGGTATTGACATTGAAAGTTTACCCTATGTGATCAATTTTGACATCCCAAATATTTCGGAAACGTATGTGCACCGCATTGGAAGAACGGGTCGTGCAGGAAATTCAGGATTAGCAATTTCGTTTTGTGCTAAAGACGAACAACCCTATTGGAAAGATATTGAGAAGTTAATTCGAATGAATATAAAAGTCGTTTCGGATCATCCTTATCCGTATACTGATGAAGTTCCTAATCCGGATGCAAAACCCGATTTGAGGAATAAGAAAAAGGAAAATACTTCAAATTCTAGAAAATCGGATGCTTCTAAAAAAAATAAAAAACGTTGGTATTAATCAACGTTTTTTTTATTGATAAGATTGTTTATCACTTGAAATAGTTTGGCTTGTTCGAATGGCTTAATAATGATATCATTCATGCCACAAGACAACGCTTGTTCGGTAATTTCTTGTTTATCAAAGGCCGTCAAAGCAATCACAGGAATCGTTATTCCTTTCTTCCTAATGAGTTTTGTAGTCTCAAATCCGTTAATGATTGGCATGTTGATATCCATTAAAATCACATCAAAGTGTTCCGAATCTAAAAGGTTAATTGCTGCATAACCATCTTCCATAATGGTACATTTGAAATTGTTAGTTTCTAATATTTTCTTGGTAACAATTTGATTGATTTTATTGTCTTCTACGACTAATATTTTATAGAAATGATTTGATGATAAATCGACTACAATATTATTGATAATTTCATTTTTTTTAGATTCATCGGCTTCAAAACCAATGGTAAAGGAAAATGTAGTTCCAAAACCTTCTTGGCTTTTCAAATGAATTTCACTGCCAAAAAGTTCTATTAGTTTTTGTACAATTGATAAACCCAAACCAGTGCCTTGGTAGTCACCTTCTTTACGTTCAATTTGGACAAATTTTTCAAAAATCTTTTCTTGATCTTCTTTGGCGATTCCTACACCATTATCTTCAACTTTAAAGTGAATGTAATGTCGAGAACCTTCAACTTTTTCTTGTGCAGCACTGACTTTAACTTCGCCATCTTTTGTAAATTTCAAGGCATTACTCACTAAATTCATAAAAACTTGAGAAAGTCGAAGTTTGTCACCTATTAAAAACTCCGGAATGTTTGGGTCAATTTCACAAATGAGTTTGTTGTTGTTTTTTACAGCAATAAATTCCAATGAATCTACTATGGTTTTGATTTCATCGGTAACGTTAAAAATCATGTTTTCAAGCGTAATTTTATTTTCTTCAATTTTGTTAATCTGAAGTAAATCATTAACCAATGACAGTAAATAACGCGCTGAAAATTTTAAAGAATTTAAGTGTGGACTGTTGGAAAGTTCTTTATGCTCATCGATGATGATATTGGTAATTCCAACTACTCCATATAAAGGCGTTCGCAATTCATGACTAATGGTGGACACGAACTGGGTTTTCAATTGAGAAGCTTCTTCGGCCTTTTCTTTAGCTATTTTTAACTCTTCGTTGGCTTGTTGTAATTCTTTATTGGATTGTTCTCTAAAATTATTGTTTTTATATAACGAATATAGTAATAGCAATAAAATGAACAAGATGATTACAAAAAGTAATACAATCAATTTTGATTCTTTTAAATCTTTGGATTGCTCGTGTTTTTCACCTTCAATTTTACTGATTTGTCTTTGGTATTCATCAATTTCGATTTCGTTTCCAGCCAGTTTTACTTTTTTGGTTCGCTCTTCATTATAAACTTTTTCTTTTAAATCTTTATGCAGGTTTAAGAAATATAAGGCTTTTTCATAGTTTTTATTTTTTTTATAATAATTCGAAAAGTCGTTATAAACCTCACATAAATTAGAATCTAAAAGTTGCGCTTTATTTTGTTTTCCTAAATTAATTGCTTCATTAAAAAACTGTTCTGCTTTTTGATTTTGATTGTAAAAGCTGTAATACGATCCGTACATGGTGCACAAACTCATTTTGGCTTCCAACTCTTCACTTTTTAGAACATAATCTTTTACACTTTCTAAAAATGGAATTCCGTTTTTATAGTCTTGTATAGCAAAATAGGCCGAACAAATGTTCAGCTTAGTGTACATTATTTCAATCGAATCTTTGATTTTTTCTGCATAAAAAAGACCTCTTTTATAATAAACGATACTTTGCTTAAAATTATTTTTTCTATACGAGTAATAGTTTCCAAAATTGTTATTCACCCAATCTTTAATGGAATCATTATTGGCTTTGTTGGCATGAAATAAAGCTTTTTTGTAATATAAAACTCCTTTCTCTGGATTGTAAAACTCTTCAAAATTTAAACCAATGATGTTGTATGCTTTCGCCATTAAAGCATCGTTTTTAATGATATAGGCATTGTTTAAGGCTAATTTGGAGAGTTTTAAAGATTTGTCAACATCTAAATCGGCAAAAGCAATTCCAGCTTCAGTAAGCATTTTCTCAATTTGTTTCTTTGCAGGCACCTGAGAATACACTAACTGGACAAAGGTTAGAATAAAGAAAAGGACTGTATTTTTATTAAATTTCAAAATTCACTAAATAGTTGATACTGTATGATTATTTAAAACTTCAAAAAAAATCCCAAACTTAATTGGGATATTTAAACAAATGTAATTAATTTCTAATTAACTTTTTATATTTAAGACGTTTCGGTGTTAAATCGCCTCCCAGTCGTTTTTTCTTGCCTTCTTCATATTCAGAGAAACTTCCTTCAAAGAAGTATACTTGAGAATCGCCTTCAAAAGCCAAAATGTGGGTACAAATTCTATCTAAAAACCATCTGTCGTGCGAAATTACTACAGCACAACCCGCAAAGTTTTCCAATCCTTCTTCTAAAGCTCTGAGAGTATTAATATCCAAATCGTTGGTTGGCTCATCTAATAACAATACATTTCCTTCTTCTTTCAAAGTCATGGCTAAATGCAAACGATTACGTTCACCACCCGATAAAGTCGCTACTTTTTTGTTTTGTTCGCTTCCACCAAAGTTGAAACGCGATAAATAGGCTCTTGAATTAACTTGTCGACCACCCATCATAATCAATTCTTGACCATCACAAAAGTTTTCCCAAATGGATTTATTAGGATCGATATTAGAGTGTGCTTGATCTACATAAGCAATTTTGACTGTCTCACCCACACTAAATACTCCACTATCTGTTTCTTGTTCACCCATAATCATTCTGAAAATAGTGGATTTACCAGCACCATTCGGACCGATAATTCCAACAATTCCAGCTTGTGGCAATGTAAAATTCAAATCATCATACAATAATTTATCTCCAAATGCTTTGGCAACATTTTTAGCTTCAATAACATTAGTTCCTAAACGAGGGCCGTTTGGAATGTAGATTTCTAATTTTTCATCCAATTCTTTTTGGTCTTCATTCAACAACTTATCATAGTTTTGAAGACGTGCTTTTTGTTTTGTCTGACGACCTTTGGCACCTTGTCGTACCCAGTCTAACTCACGCTCTAAGGTCTTTCTTCGTTTGGAAGCTGTTTTTTCTTCTTGCTCCATACGTTTCGATTTTTGATCTAACCAAGAAGAATAATTTCCTTTCCACGGAATACCTTCTCCTCGATCCAATTCTAAAATCCAACCCGCAACATTATCTAAAAAATATCTATCGTGCGTTACTGCAATGACAGTTCCAGCATATTGTGCTAAATGTTGTTCTAACCAAAGAACGCTTTCTGCATCCAAGTGGTTGGTAGGTTCGTCAAGTAATAATACATCAGGTTGTTGCAATAACAAACGGCATAAAGCGACACGACGACGTTCTCCACCCGATAAGTTTTTAATTGGCGTATCGGCTTCTGGAGTGCGCAATGCATCCATAGCAATTTCTAATTTAGTATCCAATTCCCAGGCGCCCGAAGCATCAATTTTATCTTGCAAATCGGCTTGACGATCCATTAGTTTTTGCATCTTATCAGCATCTTCATAGACTTCTGGCAAGCTAAACATATCGTTAATTTTGTTGAATTCTTCAAGAATTGCAACGGTTTCCGCCACACCTTCTTTAACAATTTCAATAACGGTTTTATCATCATCCAATTGAGGCTCTTGCTCTAAATAACCAACCGTATATCCGGGTTGAAAAACCACATCACCTTGGTAATTTTTATCAACTCCAGCTATAATTTTTAATAACGATGATTTTCCAGAACCGTTTAGTCCTAGAATACCTATTTTGGCTCCATAAAAGAAACTCAAATAAATGTTTTTCAACACTTGTTTATCACTTCCTTGGTAGGATTTACTCAATTTTTGCATTGAGAATATTACTTTCTTATCGTCTGACATTGTATTTTATTTTTATTGTAAAATTAAACTCTTCCTTTTAACGCACTGAAAACCCATGCATTGGCTAAAAAACCTACGCCAACAGCACTAAACCCCCAACCTGCTACATCGGCATAACGGTATACTCCCAATCCAATAAGGAGTAAACCCATAATGATCATTATCAATGTAGCCCAACCTAAAACGGTATTTTTATTCATTCCCATAATTACTATTTTAAATTCAAGGACGACAAATATCGTGAATATTGATGAATTTTTAAACTAATTTTTAATTTTGGTAAAGAGTAATGCAGTAACAAATAGAGTTGAGCCTATGAGGTTAATAATTACATCTTTACAATCTTCTTTTTTAAGCAAGAAAACTTCGGAATGCTGAAAATAATTCTGAAAATATTCATTACACAATCCGATACCATTAAAAATAATAAAAATTGCCAACAAATACCAGAATTTAGTTTTGAAATGAACATTCAAAATAGAAAGGTAAATGGTCAAAATCAAACATATAATTCCCGAGAAGAAAAGGTGTTCGAGACTGTTCAAATGATAATGAGTTGTTTCAGAAAATTCAAAAAGATTGGCTCTCACTAAAATAATAAAACTCAAAAAAGCAAGAAATAACCAGTTGTAGGTTTGGTAAAATACCATTTGACGGTAGTTTTTATGCTGATTCAAATATTCAAATGACAAGTAAAACACTACTACGTAAATCAGGAGAATGTGAACTTTAATTACAAGTATGAGTCCGAATAAAATCAGAAAAAGCAATCTTTGAAAAGCCTTATTAGTATTGACTTTCATGAATCAACTGAAAATTTTAACCAGCATTTCTTTCAACAAATCGTGATTAGAAAGTGAATTGGCACCAACGCCTTTACTTTTTACATCAATATCCCGAAGTGCAGCCACGATAGCACTGACTTTTTTCATCGGATAATTGCGTAAGGCAACATCGTAATCTTTTAGAAAAAAGGGACTTATGCCTAATGCTGGAGCTACCGTTTTTGGGTTTTTATCTTTTAATCCGTGGTATTTTAAGATTTTTACAAAGAAATTAAACACCAAACTTGTGGTAACAACCATCGGATTGTCTTTGGGATTATCGGCAAAATATTGTGCAATTTGGAAGGCTTTTAATTGATTTTTGGAACCTAAGGCATTTTGCAATTCAAATACATTAAAGTCTTTGCTAAAGCCAATATTTTCCTCAATATCTTTTGGATTTATAGTATGCCCTTTAGGAAGTATAATTTGTAATTTATCCAATTCGTTGCTAATTCGACTTAAGTCGTTTCCTAAAAATTCAACCAGCATGGCATTGGCCTTAGGTTCTATTCCGTAACCTCTGCCTTGCAACACACGTTGAATCCAAGTTCCTACTTGATTATCGTACATTTTTTTACTTTCAAAAAGAACACCGTGTTTGTCTATTAATTTGACTAACTTTTTTCTTTTATCAAGTGTTTTATATTTGTAAGCAATCACTAAAACGGTTGTAGGTTGCGGATTTTCAGCATAACTTTCCAATTTGTCAATGGTTCGAGACAATTCTTGTGCTTCTCGAACAACAACAACCTGTCGATCGGCCATCATCGGATAGCGTTTGGCATTAGAAACCACATCTTCAATAGTGGTATCGCGTCCGTAAATCACCATTTGATTGAATCCTTTTTCATCTTCAGAAAGCACATTTTTTTCAATATATTCGGTTAATTTATCAATATAATAAGGTTCTTCACCCATTAAAAAGTAAATAGGTTTGATGTTTCCTGCTTTAATATCGTTGATGATTTTTATGACTTCATCCATTTTGTTTATGCTCTTTTAAGTATTATCTAAAAGTCTTACTTTTGCTTCATGCAAAAACTCCAATTTCCTACCTATTCGTTTCGGTTCAAAAATAGTGAAAATAAAGTAGCTATCTTCGATGAAATTCGGAAAAAATTCATCATTCTCACACCAGAAGAATGGGTACGCCAGCATGTTGTTCAGTACTTGTTACAAGATAAAAAGTATCCTAAATCGTATGTGAATGTTGAAAAATTAATTAAAATTAACGATTTAAGTAAACGATATGATATTATTGTATATCAACCTAATGGAGAAATTTATTTGCTCATTGAATGCAAAGCGCCTGAGATACCTATCACTCAGCATACTTTCGATCAAATTGCGCGTTACAACTTAGTTTTAAAGGCAAAATACTTAATGGTAACCAACGGTCTAAATCATTACTTTTGCCAAATGGATTTTGAAAACGAAAAATATGTTTTCTTAAAAGAACTTCCTCATTTTATATAATTCAATTGATGTCAGATAAAAAAATAGCAGTCGTAATTTTAAATTGGAATGGAGCTTCGTTATTAGAACAATTCTTGCCGTCAGTTATTGAATTTTCTAATGAAGCTACAATTTATGTTGCAGATAATGCTTCTACGGATAACTCCGTTCAAGTTATTAAAGAACAATTTCCGTCAGTTAAAATAATACAAAATGATGGGAATTACGGATTTGCCAATGGGTACAATACAGCTTTACAACACGTAGAAGAAGAGTATTATGCTTTAGTCAATTCGGATATAGAAGTGACCGAAAATTGGCTCACTCCTATTCTTTCCATTTTTGAAAATGAATCCAAAATTGGTATTATACAACCCAAAATTTTAGATTATAAAAATAAAGACTACTTTGAATATGCTGGAGCAGCCGGTGGATTTATAGATCAATATGGTTTTCCTTTTTGTCGTGGACGAATTTTTGAAACGATAGAAAAAGATGTCCATCAATATGATAATGAACTTGAAATTTTTTGGGCAACTGGCGCTTGTTTTTTTATTAGAAAAGAAGTCTATCGAATGCTAAAAGGTTTTGATGGCGATTTCTTTGCGCATCAAGAAGAAATTGATTTGTGTTGGAGGGCTTTTAATTTGGGATACAAAATAAAATATACGCACAAATCGGTAGTATACCATGTAGGTGGCGCCACTTTAAACAAGTCAAATCCTAAGAAAACGTATTTGAATTTTAGGAATTCTTTATCGATGTTATTGAAAAATCTTCCTAAAAACAAGTTAATTACAATACTATTTATGCGACTTTGTTTGGATGGTTTGGCAGGAATTAAATTTATTTCGGAAGGAAATTTTAACCATTGCTTAGCCATTATTAAAGCGCATTTTGCTTTTTACGGATTGATTTCCAAAAACTTAAAGAAAAGAGCATCGATTCAGAATCCAAATTACTACCAAACTAAAAGCATCATCTACCGTTATTTCATCAAAGGTGGCAAGGTGTTTGAGTAAAAATGTTAACAATACTTTATAGTATTTATACGTTTAAACAAGTAAGAAATTGTAATTTTGTAAAAATTAAAAAAATCAGAAACTTATGAGAAAAGTAATTTTTATGTTTTCGTTGGCAGCACTAACATTAACATCGTGTGGTGCCAAAAAGAAAATTGCCGATTTAGAGCAGAAAAATAAAGAATGTCAGGATTTATTAAATTCGACTACTGTAAAGTTAAATATGTGTTTAACGGAAAAAGATGCTCTTAGCAAACAAATCGACTATCTTAAACAAAACAATTCTGATTTGATTAACAGTTCTAAAGAATTGACTGTTTTGACTACTAAAGGCGCTCAAAACCTAGAAAAATCACTAGAAAGTTTAAGAGAAAAAGATTTAAAAATTACCCGTTTACAAGATGCTTTAACGAAAAAAGACAGTGTTACATTGGCTTTAGTTACCAGTTTGAAAAGTTCGGTAGGCATTAGTGATCCAGACATTGAAGTGAATGTAGACAAAGGTGTGGTATTTATTTCAATTTCGGATAAGTTACTATTCAAAAGCGGAAGTTATGTGGTAAGCGACAAAGCAAAAGAAGTATTGGCTAAAGTTGCTAAAGTAATTAACGACAAACCTACTTTTGAGTGTATGGTGGAAGGTCACACTGATAATGTTCCATTTACTGGAAACGCTATTTTGATTGATAACTGGGATTTGAGTGTGAAACGTTCTACAGCGATTATTCGTGTGTTAACTAAAGATTTAGGCGTAAAACCATCCCAATTAATTGCGGCAGGAAGAAGCGAATACATTCCGTTAGTAGATAATAAAACTGCTGAAAACAGAGCAATTAACAGAAGAACTCGTATTGTGGTGTTGCCGAAAATCGACGAATTCTATGATATGATTGAAAAAGAAATGAAAAATCAAAAGAAGTAATTTTTGATTTCAAAATACAAAACGTCTCAAGCAATTGGGGCGTTTTTTTATTCTATTCCGTAGTTCATTGGTAGCATCTCACCCACTTTTTGCTGCGCAATATATCCCGAAAAAATGATGTTTTCGATGTTAGAATTGTTGCCAAATTTATCGACATAAAAAGTATCTGTTTCAAAAATAATTTTAGATTGTTGGCTCTTTTTGAATAATAAATTAAACTCAGCAACAAAATTTTTAGGAGCTAAATCTTTGGGCTGTTTTCTGACGGTTACTTTTTTAGATTCTCCTAAGTCCGTTATGGTAAAATAATCATTCGGATTGTCTTGATAACTTCCTTTAAAGAAAAGAAAATTGTCTTTGTTCCAAATGTTATTAACCAAATTTCTAAAAAAATGCAACTGCGAACCTTCATAACACTTCTTGCGTTGCTTTATAATTTTTTCATTCGAATTGACTTCTTCAAATCTCGTCAAACCCGAATAATAACTTCTAAAAACGTCTGCCGATTTTATGCTGGTAATTTGAAAATCGACTTCAAAATGCACTAATTCATACGTGATTTTATAGCCTAAAGAAACATTATTAATGAGTAATGGCTTGTCCGAATAAGCTTTAAAGGTATTGAGTTCTTCATTATATTCAAAATACAAGTCATCCTCATTTTCGATTACGGCTTTTTTGGCAATAGCGGTCATGCCTAAAAACTGTTCTCTAAAAAGCTGCAGTTTTTGTTTTCTAGTAAATCGATCTTTCTTAATAACAACCTCTTTCAATGTATTTGAAGCTTCTTTCAAAACAATAATAATGTCTTTATCAGATTCAAAAGACTTAATAAATTGAGTTTGATACCCTATAAAACTAACAGCCAAAACACTGTTTAATTTAGAACCATAAAAGAGTGTAAAATTTCCATTTTCATCCGCTATAGTAGCGATTGTAGTACCATCAAAATAGATGTTTGCACCAGGTAATGGTAGATTATCAACATCTACTACTCTACCTTTTATTGTTTGAGAAAAGATATGGGATGCGCTTAAAAGTAAAATAAGTAAATAGAATTTTTTCATGCAGGAACTCAAATTATATCTAAGCTCCCTTTTCCTTCTCGAATGACTTCGGGTTCATGACCCGATAAATCTATGATGGTTGATGGTGTATTATCGCCATAGCCTCCATCAATAACCATATCAACTAAGTTTTGCCATTTCTCAAAAATCAATTCAGGATCGGTAGAATATTCCAATACTTCATCATCATCATGAATGGACGTTGATACAATAGGATTGCCCAACATGCGAACAATTTCTATGATAATATTATTGTCTGGCACACGAATTCCGACGGTTTTTTTCTTTCTAAATTCTCTAGGAAGATCATTATTTCCGGGCAAAATAAAGGTATAGGGACCGGGTAAAGCGCGTTTTAAAATTTTAAAAGTAGCGGTATCAATTTGTTTCACATAATCAGAAAGATTACTTAAATCACAGCAAATAAAAGAAAAATTGGCTTTTTCTAATTTGATTCCTTTAATTTTTGCAATACGCTCTAATGCCTTAGTATTGGTAATGTCGCAACCCAAACCATAAACCGTATCGGTGGGATAAATCACCAATCCACCATTACGCAACACATCAACTACTTTTTTTACAGCAGCTTCATTGGGTTTGTCTTCATATAGTTTAATAAATTGTGACATAGTATTTTTTTTTAAAGGTTATTTAACCAATAACGTCTAATTTAGCAAATCGTAATAATAATTTCTTGATGCCACCCACTTCAAAACGAATTTCCGCTTTTTTATCGGCACCAACGCCTTCCAGATTAATTACTTCGCCTTTTCCAAAACGTTCGTGCATAACAATATTTCCAGCGGTGAGTTTGCTATCAAATAAATTAGCCGATGAACTGCTAGGCGCATTAGTCGAAACAGGTTTCAATTTACGAATATTTGCCGAAGAAACGGGTTCATCACCATATTTTTTAGGTGGCGTTCCGGCAGTGGGTTTCGCCAAACGCAATTTGCTTTTATCAACATCACCAAAAATATCAATATCCATCATGGGTTTGTATCGGTAACCACCAGTTTCACTCGGATTGATGTATTCTAAATAGTCGTCTTTAATTTCTTCTATAAATCGCGAAGGTTCACTATCCGTAAGTTTTCCCCAACGGTAACGCGACTGAGCATACGTTAGATACGCTTGATGCTCTGCACGAGTTAATGCGACATAAAACAATCGGCGTTCTTCTTCCAATTCACTTCTAGTATTCATACTCATCGCACTTGGAAATAAATCTTCCTCCATACCGACCACAAAAACGTATGGAAATTCTAATCCCTTGGCCAAGTGAATCGTCATTAATGCTACTCGATCATCATCGCCTGTATCATTATCTAAATCGGTTGCCAAGGCTACGTCTTCCAAAAATTCTGACAAAGCACCGCGAGCACCATCAATTTCTTTCTGACCTTCGATAAAATCTTTAATACCGCCCATTAAGGTTTCGATATTCTCAATCCTAGCAATGCCTTCGGGTGTTCCGTCTTTCTTTAACTCTTGAACCAAACCTGTTTTTTTTGTGACATGATCGGTTAAATAAAATGCATCCTGACTTTCATTAATGACTTGAAAACTCTTAATCATCGTTACAAAATCTTGCAACTTGGCTTTAGTTCCCGAGTTTAATTTTAAGTCGATTTTATCAATATGTTCCATTACTTCAAAAATAGAACGTTTGTAATGATTGGCAGCAACAGTAAGTTTTTCAACCGTTGTATCTCCGATGCCTCGATGTGGATAATTAATGACACGAATTAAAGCTTCTTCGTCTTTCGGATTGATAACCAATCGCAAATAACAAAGAACGTCTTTAATTTCTTTGCGCTGATAGAACGACAATCCGCCATAAATTCGATACGGAATATCACGTTTGCGCAAAGCGTCTTCCATAGCACGCGATTGAGCATTGGTGCGGTATAAAATGGCAAACTGTCCGTTCATCATTTGATTGCGCATTTTTTGTTCAAAGATTTCTCCAGCTACAAATCGGCCTTCTTCACCATCGGTCAAACTGCGATGCACCTTTATTTTGGCGCCATAATCATTAGCCGTCCAAACCACTTTATCTAATTTGGTTTTATTTTTATCAATAATGGAATTGGCGGCTTCTACAATGTTTTTCGTAGAACGGTAATTTTGCTCCAAACGATAGGTTTGCACATTATCATAATCTTTTTGAAAATTCAAAATGTTATTGATGTTAGCTCCACGAAACGCATAAATACTCTGCGCATCATCACCCACCACACAAATATTTTGAAATCGATCGGATAAAGCTCTCACAATTAAATATTGCGAATGATTGGTATCTTGGTACTCATCGACCATGATGTAACGAAAACGGTCTTGATATTTGGCAAGTACATCTGGAAAACGATTTAGCAATTCATTGGTTTTCAATAATAAATCGTCAAAATCCATCGCGCCTGCTTTAAAACATCGGTCGACATAATTGGCATACACTTCACCCAATCGAGGCTTTTTAGACATGGCGTCTTGCTCCTGTAATTCGGGATTGTTCAGGTACGCTTTTACCGTAATTAATGAGTTTTTATAAGAAGAAATCCGACCCAAAACCTGCTTAGGCTTATAAATATCTCGATCCAATTGCATTTCTTTAATGATGGCAGAAATGAGTCGCACCGAATCTTGGGTATCGTAAATGGTAAAGTTAGAAGGATACCCTAATTTCTCGGATTCGCTTCGAAGAATTCGAGCAAAAACCGAGTGAAAAGTTCCCATCCAAAGGTTTTTAGCTTCGTTAGTACCCACAATATCGGAAATACGCTTTTTCATTTCACGCGCCGCTTTGTTGGTAAAAGTCAAGGCCAAAATATTGAAAGCATCTACACCTAAACTCATTAAGTATGCTATTCGAATGGTCAATACGCGTGTCTTACCCGAACCAGCACCAGCAATAATAATCATAGGCCCGTCTTTTTGTAAAACGGGTTGTTGTTGTGCGTCGTTAAGTTGGCTTATATAGTGTTGCATTTTAATACTCTTAAAAATACAAAAATAGGTTTAGTTACCATTAATAACAATATTTTAACTGCCGAATTATTAACTATTTTTGCTTCCGAATTAAAAAATCTATTCCTTTGTATAGAAAGAAAATTTTATAATGATGAAATCCAAAATTGTATTGATTTGTTTTTTGTTTTTAGGATGTTCCAATTGCTTTTCTCAATTGAAAAATTTTAAGACAACCTTTAACGAAACCAGCGAAGGAATGGTTGTGGGAACAATTTGTATAGAAAACAAATCCTATAGTTCATATACTTTTGTATATACCGATGCCGCTAATGGTGTGGCCGATTATGCCAACATGAGTGATTCGTTTGTGTTTAAAAATACGTCTGGCGACTTTAAGGAAAAAGGCAAAACATATTTCCTATTTACTATTGTAAAACCTGAAGGAAATTATAAATTTGCAAAGATTAAAATTTTTGATAATTCGGGAGAAAGTCGGGTTGAATTTGAGGTTCCATTGGATTTGAAATTCACCATTGAAAAAGGAAAAACTAACTATTTAGGGCAAGTAACGGTTAATATCAAAGATAAAAAATTTCTTATTGAAAATAAATTAGATCGAGACCAAGAGTGGTTCAATCAAAAAGCACCACAAATACAATTTTAACATACTTATGAATACAGACAAACTTATCGAATTAGCATTTTACACTTTACCTGGAATTATTACAGGATTGGTTGCTTTGCATGCCTTTAAAACATTTTCTAAAAATGATGAACAACGCAGAAGATTTGGATTGATGCGTGAAAACCAGAAGCAAGCTTTGCCTCTAAAATTACAAGCCTACGAGCGATTGGCATTGCTGTTAGAACGTGTTAGTCCGTCTAAATTGTTGATTCGTGTAGCACCACTTAATGACAATAAAGTCGATTATCAAAACCTATTGATTCATCATATCGAACAAGAATTTGACCACAACATCACCCAACAAATTTATGTTTCTGACGAATGCTGGACGATGATTTTAACCGCTAAAAACACCATCATTCAAAACATTAGAAAAACAACTTTAAATAACGAAGTGGCTAACGCCGATAAACTAAGAGAAACTATTCTGAGTACACTTTTTGAAAGTGAATCTGTCACAGATTTAGCTTTGAGTTATTTAAAATCGGAAGTAAAAGAGTTTTTATAAAAAAAATCCTTCTCATTTGAGAAGGATTTTTTGTTTTAATTGTCTCTTTTGACATGAGCAACACCATTCACTGTATGCTGAACTCCTGTAGCGTCATTATAATTGCCATTAAAAGTGACATCAACATACTGACCAACTGCACCAAAAGAACTTAAATTAAACAAAACATTGTTTGTTATATTTGAATTAACTGCAAAATCCAATGCTGAAATAGAATACATATTACTGCTGTAAATACCATTAGCTTGACTGTATGAATATAAAACAAATTCTACATTGGACAAATCATTACTTAATCTTTCAATTCTATAACTATCAAAAGTTCCAGCAGGACCATTTGTGTTACATCGAATATTTGATGTGTACGTTCTTATTGGTAAATTATCAATTTTGTAGGTAATAAATTCTGATACCGTATTACATGTTAATAAATTTCCAAGATTTGTAATAGGTGAAGTAAAATTATAATTTATCAAATCTGTTTCCTGTTCTAAATCAGAATCAACTCCCTTAAAAGTAAAATAAGGATTAGTAGTACAGTATATGGTAGTAAAACTAAATTGCCCATTTGATGTGGGGACAAAATTATTATTGTACAGGATATAACCATTAGTAATACTAGTGTTATCGCATTTCAACAAAGTACCTTGAACTATTGTTGATTGTACTGTTGAACTATTTGATATAATAAAATTAGGAAGAATAGTATTATTGGAAAAAGGACCAATATTTGCAGAATAAAAAATTCCGCAATTGTTGTGCATATTTAAAGTCAATGTTTGATTCGAGGGAATATATCCCGAAACTTGTCCATGATTATCGGTATATTGTATGTAAGAATTAAAATTGGTACTATTCACAACTAAACTAACACCAACATTAGAAATTGGATTTCCATTACTATCCACTAACGTGACAGTTAGATAGTTTGTGGATGAATATGCATCACAATTCCACCAACTAAAGTGGCTTACATTACCTACATAATAATTACCATTTTTAGTAGCGCTTCCTTCTTGTTTCCAATAGCCACTTTCTTCATCAAAATGCCATAACGGAATGGTTGATGGGCAAGTTGCCAATTGTGAATCGTCTATTCTCATGGTAATTTGCGCAGTATGGCCTGTTGCAATTTGCAGTTTTTGTCCATTACTTCCTTTCAACTCCACATGCAGCATTCCAAAGGTTTCTAAAACAGCTTCTTTATTATCTTGCGTCTGAGCATATAACATACCCGGCATTAATTTATCGATATTTGCATCTGATGGTGTTAAATGAAACATCGATACCGCAACGGCGCCCGAATACGCATTTCCATTTTCATCCATAAAAGCACCATCAAAAGTGACTTTAGTTCCCGAATAAATAGAAACTTCACTCGTTACACCCGATTGAATGGTTTGCAATGGCGTATCTTGTAAAAGCATGATGCGTACATTATTTTTACCTGAAGTCGGTACCATAGAACGTGAACCATCTATATAACCTACTTTCTTTGCGGTGATGTAAGCAAATTTTTCATGAACAGAAGCTTCATTAATAATAAACACTCCATTGATATCAGTTTGCACCGAAGTGGTTCCAATTTTTATAGTAACACCTTGAATTGGATGACTATCAGCATCAACCACTTGACCGATAAAATCTCGAGAAACAGCCGCTCCAAAATTTTCTGAAAAGTTAGTATCTGATGAATTATTTTCAGAAGGATCACAACTATTAAATAATAAAACAATTGTTGATAGGGATAGCAGTAAAATAATTTTTCTCATAATATGACTTAATATATTGTGAAGATACAAAAAACCTATAAAGGTTGCGTCAGAAAAGTACTATTTGAAAAATTATTTTATTTCATCCAACAATCGTTGCAATTGAAACTTTTCTGTTTCAGATAAATCAGGTAAAAGTGTTGTAAAAAGTTCTTTAAAACCTTCTTTTTTGAGCAGCGCTCTAATCGCATCACGACTGTATTTTACAAATTGCCATTTGTGATGCGTGGTTCCGTTAACTAAATTTTTTAAAGCTTTAAGGTTATTAGGCGCAATCAACAACACATATTCAAGCGCATTTTGACGAATTGAACTTTCATATTTTGGCGACGTATAGTCTAATAATTCGTTTAAATAATTGGTTATAGTTGAGTTGTTTTCATCATTGGCATGGAAATCAATATAAGAAGTCAAATATAAAATTCGCAGTTCTTTATCGTTTTTACCCACCCAATTTTGAGCGATGTTTAAGTAGTTCTCACGTTTATCTGGAAAAGATTTATATAAATTGGAAAAGGCAATTTGCTCGGTGTCGTACGATTGATCATTCAATAACGACTCGTATTCGGTTTGAAATGATGCTGGTATGGATTCAATGGTTTCGGCTACTGATTGCCGCACTTCAACCTCATTGGTTTGCATTGCCAAGCGAATTAAAGCCGATTTTTCTTCAAAAGGAACATTGGTTATTTGATAAATAATTTCTTTTTTTAATGTATAAAAACCATTCGACATCATGATTTCTGTAAAATAGGCTTCTTTCTCTTTAAACGGTTTATTTTTTTGCGCTTGAATTTCGAATAAGGTTCGTATGAATTCGCTTTTCTTCAACAAAATATTGGCTTGTTCGGTTTGAAAATGGTAATCTTCCAACCATTCTTTTTGGAATTTTATGATATCAAAATCGGATACTTTAGCAATTTCATTCAAGAAATCGGCAGTTTCTACATTTTTGAATTGGTATTTTTTCAAATAACTTTTAACGGCTTTTTGAAACTTTTTTTCTCCAATAGTTTCTCTGATATAATGTAAAGCCCAAGCTCCTTTTTGATAAAACGAATACGAACTTGCTTTTTCGTTTAAAATAGGAATGGTATCGGTTTTAGCTTCTTTTCGTAGTAACATCGAATTACGGTACAAAGCATTATAAAAATAATCGTCTCCAAAAACATCACGCTCTGCCAACAATGCATAATAGGTAGCGAAACCTTCATGCAACCAATGATGCTTACCCGATTTGGCGGTAACCAAATCGCCAAACCATTGGTGTGCCAACTCGTGTGCGTTGACATTAATGTAATTTCTGTCATTAAAACCACTTTCATCCACTACATAATCTTGAGCAAAAATGGTAGAAGAGGTGTTTTCCATACCAGCATACAAAAAATCCTCTACCGGAATTTGTCGGTAAATTTGCCAAGGATACTTCACTCCTATTTCTTTTTCTAAATAATCAAAAATGGCTTTAGAATCTTTGTAGGTATATGGATATTTATCGGCATCAATAGGTTTGTAATAATTTTCCAGCGCAATACCCGATTGTGAAGTTTCGGTTTGATGTTCAAAGTATCCAATAGCAAGCATCACTAAATAGGATGACATTGGTTTTTTCATTTTAAATTTATAAATCGAACTGTCAAATTCTGAATCAAAACCAATATCATATAAAACTCCATTTGATATCGCTTTAAATTTCGATTTACACCAAACTGTCATGTTAAAGATAACTTTCTCATTAACATCGTCAAAACTGGGTAACCAAAAGCTTGTAAATCGTCCTTGTCCTTGCGTCCATATCTGTTGACCTGCTCCAATTCCAGTGAAATATAGGGTTTGTTTAGGCTTAGAATTGTAGCCAAATGACAATATGTTTTTACCTTTCTTATAACCTTCAAAAAGTAATAATTGACTTCTAGTATTTTTATAATTGACTTTTTTGCCATTGATTGTAACATAACTAAAATTCATTTCTTTGGCGTCAATTTTTATCGTGTCAATTTCTGATTTAACAACAAATGTGTAAACACATCCACCTGTTAATGTTTTGGTAGCAAATTCGGGCATAACCGTAGCATTACATTTTATAAAATCAACTTTTTCAATTTGTTGCGAAAAAGAAGCTATCGAAAACAATAGAAAGAATAAATACCTCATAATTTACGTGACTAAGCACTACAAAGATACATAGAGTTTTTAAAAAGTAGTAGTTGATAATTTACCAATTTAAACCTATCTTCGCTCTATTATTATTGAATTTTTGTCAGTTTATTTAGTGTTAAATGAATCTTCTTCAAACGCCTATAGAATATTTAAAAGGTATTGGTCCGTCGCGAGGTGAATTACTTCGCAAGGAACTCAATATTCATAATTATGGTGATTTGATGAATTTGTTTCCAAATCGATACATCGACCGAACGCGGTATTACAAAATCAATCAGTTGCAAGGTACTACAACTGAAATTCAAGTCATTGGGAAAATAATTCACGTCAAAACCGTTGAATTTGGCAAAAACCAAAAACGATTAGTAGCTTCTTTCGCAGACGAAACCGGTAAAATGGAGCTTACCTGGTTTCAAGGCATTAAATGGATTCGGGAAAGCTTAAAACTGAATGAAGTTTATGTCATTTTTGGAAAAACATCCAATTATGGTGGTCAATTTTCTATGGCACATCCCGAAATGGAATTGCTTGAAGAACACAAATCGAGTTTGCGAAGTGCCCTGCAACCTGTTTATCCAAGCACCGAAAAGCTTACTCAACGTGGCGTAACCAATAGAGTGATCAATAAAGCAATGCAACAATTGTTTATCGAAACCAAAGCACAATTTATTGAAACCATTCCGAACACTATTATTGAACAGTTGAAGCTCATTCCGAAGAATGAAGCGATGTTCAACATTCATTTCCCTAAAAGTCAGGAACTTTTGGCGAAAGCGCAATTCCGATTGAAATTTGAAGAATTGTTCTTTATCCAACTGCAATTAATTACTAAAAACTTAATTCGCAAACATAAAATCCTTGGACATCCATTTGATAAAGTCGGCACTAATTTTACCGATTTTTACAACAATCATTTGCCCTTCGAATTGACTAATGCTCAAAAACGAGTGATTAAAGAAATTCGAAACGACATGGGAAGTAATGCTCAAATGAATCGTTTGTTACAAGGTGATGTGGGTTCTGGAAAAACCATTGTGGCGTTAATGTGTATGCTTTTAGCAAAAGACAATGGCTTTCAAAGTTGCTTGATGGCGCCCACAGAAATTTTAGCAACACAGCATTTTAATGGATTAACTGAATTAGCTAAAGAAATCAATATCAACATAAAATTACTTACAGGTTCAACCAAAACTTCAGAACGAAAAATCATTCACGAAGCACTTGAAAATGGCAGTTTAGACATCATTATCGGAACTCATGCACTGTTGGAAGACAAGGTGCAATTTCAAAATTTAGGCTTGGCAGTTATTGACGAACAACATCGTTTTGGAGTAGAACAACGTTCTAAATTGTGGAAGAAAAATGAAATTCCGCCTCACGTATTGGTGATGACCGCTACTCCTATTCCGCGTACGTTAGCCATGAGTTTGTATGGCGATTTGGATATTTCAGTGATTGACGAATTACCGCCAGGAAGAAAAGCCATTCAAACCGTACACCGCTATGATTCCAATCGATTGAAAGTGTGGAAATTTCTTAAAGATGAGATTGCCAAAGGAAGACAAATTTATATTGTGTATCCATTAATTAATGAAAGTTCAACCCAAGATTATAAAGATTTGATTGACGGTTACGAAAGCATTTCAAGAGATTTTCCATTACCAGAATATTCGATTTCTATAGTTCATGGACAAATGAAACCTGTCGAGAAAGAAGCCGAAATGCAACGATTTGTGGCTGGTAAAACCAATATTATGGTAGCCACAACCGTTATTGAAGTTGGTGTAAACGTGCCGAATGCAAGCGTAATGGTCATTGAAAGTGCCGAACGATTTGGATTGTCACAATTGCACCAATTGCGCGGTCGTGTGGGTCGTGGTGCCGAACAAAGTTATTGTATTTTAATGACGGGTTTTAAATTGAGTAACGATAGTAAAATTCGATTGGAAACCATGTGTCGTACCAATGACGGATTTGAAATTGCTGAAGTCGATTTAAAACTTCGTGGTCCTGGCGACATTCTTGGAACCCAACAAAGTGGTGTCTTAAATTTAAAAATAGCCGATTTAGTTAAAGATCGTGATATTTTAATGACAGCACGCGAATATGCTATTAAACTTTTAAAAGAAGATGCCGCTATGGAAAAACCAGAGCATCAAAAAATGCGAGAAGTTTTTATAGAAATGAGCAAGAAAAAGAACATTTGGAATTACATTAGTTAGTAGCTTCAAAAATTATCAATTATCAATAAAAAAAATGGTACAATACAACCCCAAAGACTGGATTACTTATATTTTCAAGTTTCATAAATCGGATACGTTTAGACAATTGATTCCACTGATGATTTTTATTGGAATCTATTCAGCTTTAATCTGTTATCTAGAAATGGATTACTTCAAATTGGAAGAAAGTAGTCCTGTCAAAAACATATCCATAATGCACACCACCGTTGGATTTGTATTATCATTATTACTTGCTTACCGAACCAATACAGCATACGATCGGTGGTGGGAAGGACGAAAACTTTGGGGTTCGTTAGTGAATAACTCACGGAATTTAGCGCTAAAACTTTCTGTTATCTTACACGATGAAAAAGACAAACACTTTTTTAGAAGATTGATTCCTAGTTATGCTTCCATTCTACAAAAACATTTAACCAACGAAGAATCGGCTAAAGTACTTTTTGACGATTTGGATTTAGAAATCGATCATCAAAAACACCGTCCGAATCAAATCGCTAAAATGATTTTTCAGAAAACTAATGATTTGTACAAATCAGGCAAAATATCAGGCGAACAATTGATCATAGTAAATGCCGAATTACAATCCTTTACAGAGGTTTGCGGCGCTTGTGAACGCATCAAAAACACGCCTATTCCCTATTCTTACAGCGCTTTTATCAAGAAATTTATTTTCTTTTACATCATGACATTGCCTTTCTCATTTGCATTTTCTTTAGGCTATTATGTGGTTCCTGTTGTGGTTTTCATTTTTTATGTATTGGCCAGTTTAGAGTTGATCGCTGAAGAAATTGAAGATCCATTTGGTGGTGATGCCAATGATTTGCCAACCCTTAAAATTGCTATGAATATTAAGAAGCACGTAGAAGAATTGTTGTAAATAGGATAGAATTCTTCTAATAAAAAGTTAAATAAAAATTAACTTTTAGAACTTTCTCATTAGTTAAAGCTATTTTTGTTTCTTAAACAAACGTTTAATTATTATAACCCTAATAATACATTTGCTATGAAATTGAAAAATATCTTTATCCTAATTCTTGTTGTATCTCTTGGCGGATTGATTTTTTATAGAATTACTAAAAACAGCGGTGAAGGGGATAAAGGAAAGGGAAAAGGCGATAAAAAAGATCCTATTTCAGTTAACGGAATGGTTGTAAAAGGTCAAACATTTGACAATAATCTTTCGCTTTCGGGTTCAATTGAAGCCAACGAACAAGTTGAAATTCGCAGTGAAATTTCAGGAATTGTAGAAAAAATAAATTTTCAAGAAGGCAGTTATGTTACTCAAGGACAAGTTTTACTTAAAATAAATGATGTCGAACTCAGAGCACAATTGGCTCAAGCCAAAACTAAAGAAAATTTAGCTTCAGAAAATGAAAGACGTGCTAAATTATTGCTACAAAAAGAAGCCATCAGTCAGGAAGAATACGATATTGCTAGTGCCGATTACCGTTCAGCAAAAGCCCAAACCCAATTGATCAGTGCTCAAATTGGAAAAACCGCTGTGAAAGCCCCATTTTCTGGTAAAATTGGATTGCGAAATATTTCACCTGGAACTTATGTAACCCCAACCGTTTTAATCGCTAATTTGGTAAATGTGGGTAAACTTAAAATTACCTTTTCTATTCCTGAGAAATATGCTACGCAAATCAAGCTAAATTCGACTTTAAATTTTAGCGCTACGAATTCAACAGAAAAAAATACTGCTAAGGTTTATGCTATCGAACCCGGAATTGACATCAATACTAGAACGCTTCAAGTACGTGCCCTAGCCGATAATTCCAATGGAAAATTACTACCGGGTACTTTTGCCAATATCGATTTACCGTTGGATGTGATAAAAGATGCTATTATAGTGCCTTCTCAAGCCATTGTACCTGTGCAAAGTGGCAAAAAAGTTTATGTAGCCAATAACGGTCAAGCCAAAGAAGTGAAAGTCGAAACAACTACTAGAACGGATGCTTCTATTTTAGTATTGTCGGGATTGAATGTTGGCGATACATTAATCACCACAGGAGTTATGTCCCTCAAAAATGAAGCACCTATTAAGGTAAAAATTACGAAATAAACCAAACAGTTTACATTCGTAAGTACTAATTTTAATACTACAAAAATGAGTTTATCGACCTTAAGTATAAAAAGACCTGTATTGACCATAGTATTGAACCTAACTATTATTTTGTTCGGAATTATTGGTTATAGTTTTTTAGGCATACGAGAATTTCCTTCCATTGATCCGGCACAAATTTCCATTAGAACGGATTATGCAGGTGCCAATTCAGACATTATTGAATCGCAAATTACCGAACCCATTGAGAAATCGATTAACTCTATCGATGGTATTAAAAACATCACCTCTTCGAGTGTTCAAGGTACAAGTACGATTACAGTAGAATTTAATTTAGATAAAGATTTAGAAACTGCTGCTAATGATGTTCGCGATAAAGTGGCTATTGCAGCCAAAAGTTTGCCTAAAGATATTGATGCACCACCTGTAGTCTCTAAAGCAGATGCTAATGCGGATGCTATCATTTCGATGACGATTCAAAGTGATATTAGAGACCAATTACAACTGAGTGATTTTGCCGAAAATACGATTGGACCTAGATTGGAAACCATTCCTGGAGTAAGTGGTATTCAAATTTGGGGTCAAAAAAAATACGCCATGCGTTTGTGGATTGATCCTGTAAAACTGAGTTCCTATGGCGTTACGGTTTCCGATGTTAGAGATGCTTTAAATCAGCAAAATGTAGAACTTCCTTCCGGTAAACTAACTGGAAACAGCACCGAATTGACCGTGAAAACGGTTGGAAATCTTTCAAAACCAGAAGAATTCAATAATATCATTATTAAAACCGACAATGCCAAAATTGTAAAATTTAGTGATGTGGGTTCGGCAGAATTAGGTCCGGAAGTTATTGAAACCAAAATGTCGCAATCAGGAACACCGCTTGTTGGTGTGGCTATTGTACCGCTTCCAGGAGCCAACTATTTGGATATTTCAAAAGAATTTTACAAGAAATTTGATAAACTTAAAAAAGATTTACCAAAAGACATCAAACTCAATATTGCCATTGACAATACTGTTTTTGTAAAAAAATCGGTAGAAGAAGTAGCAGAAACCTTAGGAATTTCAATCATTTTGGTGATTTTAATTATCTATTTATTCTTCAGAGATTGGGCCATTGCATTCCGACCTTTAATTGATATTCCGGTTTCATTGATAGCTACATTTTTTATTATGTGGATGTTTGGTTTTTCTATCAATGTGTTGACTTTGTTAGCGATTGTTCTTGCTACTGGTTTGGTAGTTGATGACGGAATTGTAGTAACCGAAAACATCTTTAAAAAGGTCGAAGAAGGTATGTCGCCTATAGAAGCCGCTATCAAAGGTTCTAACGAAATTTTCTTCGCCGTAATATCCATTTCGATTACATTGGCGGCAGTATTTTTACCTGTAATTTTCTTGGAAGGTTTTGTAGGTAGACTATTCCGTGAATTTGGAGTGGTGATTGGTGCTGCGGTATTGATATCGGCTTTTGTTTCGCTAACGCTAACTCCAATGTTGAACGCCTATTTGATGAAAGGTGGCGAACAAAAGAAATCGAAATTCTACAATGCTACCGAACCTTTATTTCAAAAAATGAATAGTGGTTATGCGTCAAATTTGAAAAGTTTTTTGAAAAGAAAATGGATTAGTTTCCCTATATTAATTGCTTGTTTCGGATTGATTTATTTGTTTTTTAATATTCTTCAAAAGGAAACTGCTCCGTATGACGATCGAAGTGCTTTAGTAATGACCGTTACCACAGCAGAAGGATCATCTTACGAATATACGGATCGATTTATGCAAGAATTATCGCAATTAATAGACGATTCTATTCCAGAGAAAAAAGTTAGTTTGGTTATCACTGCGCCCGGATTCAATGCTTCTGCTACCAATAGTGGTCGTATTAGAATTGCTTTAGTCGATCCTGATAAACGAAAACGTACTCAAAAAGAATTGGCTGAAAAAGTTACCAAATGGACTAAAAAATATTCTGACGCCAAAACATCAGTAACAGAACAACCAACTATTGCGGTTAATAAAAGAGGTGGTTTGCCTATTCAGTATATTATTCAGGCTACTTCATTTGAAAAATTGCAAGAAAAAATTCCGGTTTTCATGGATGAAGTGAGTAAAGACCCTACTTTTTCGGTAACCGATGTGAATTTAAAATTCAATAAACCCGAAATTAATGTGAGTATTGATCGAGAAAAAGCCGAAAGTTTAGGTGTTTCTGTTTTAGATATTGCGCAAACATTGCAATTGTCATTAAGTGGTCAACGATTTGGATATTTTCTTAAAAATGGAAGACAATACCAAGTCATTGGACAATTTGATCAAAAAGATCGTGCAAAACCTTTGGATTTAACCTCGATGTTTGTTAGAAATAACAAAGGAAATTTAATTCAAATGGACAACGTAGTCAAAATTGAAGAAAAAAGTAATCCGCCACAATTGTATCATAACAATAGAAATATGTCGGCTACGGTTATGGCAAGTTTGGCTCCAGGTAAAAGTATTGGTGACGGAATTGAAGCTATGGATCGCGTAAAAGCCAAAGTTTTAGACGATAGTTTTACAACCGATTTGGGAGGTGAATCTCGTGACTTTGTTGAAAGTGGTTCCAATACTTCTTTTGCATTTGGATTGGCTTTATTACTTATCTTTTTAATCTTAGCGGCTCAATTTGAAAGTTTTATCGATCCGTTAATCATCATTTTAACGGTGCCAATGGCGGTAGCTGGGGCACTATTCTCATTGTGGTTGTTTGGTCAAACATGGAATATTTTCAGTCAAATTGGAACCGTAATGTTGATTGGACTGGTGACCAAAAACGGAATATTGATAGTTGAATTTGCCAATCAATTGCGCGAGCAAGGGAAATCAAAATACGATGCTATTGTGGAAGCAGCCGAATCTCGTTTGCGTCCTATTTTAATGACGAGTTTGGCAATTTCATTAGGCGCATTACCAATTGCTTTATCACTCGGTGCCGCAGCGACGAGTAGAATCGGAATGGGAGTTGTCATTGTAGGTGGAACGATTTTCTCTTTAATACTAACATTATTTGTAATTCCAGCCATCTATTTAATGTGGTCGAAAGCCCGAAAACACCACCCAGAATTTGATCATTTAGAAGAATTTGAAAAATAATACGATGAAATCAAAATTATACATAGTACTACTACTAATTGGTTTTCAATCAAAAGCACAGGATATTCTAAAATTAGAGGATGCTGTTAAGATTGCTTTAGAAAATAATTACGATATTAAATTAGCCTCGAATGACTTAAAAATCGCAGAAGCTAATTCGAGTGCTGGTAATGCAGGAATGTTACCCAATATTAGTGCGACAATAACTAATTCCAATAGCATTCAAAACATTACTCAAACCCAAGCCGATGGTTCTCAAAAATCATTAAATGGTGCTAAAAATTTGAGTTTAAATTATGGTGTCGGTTTAGATTGGACCGTTTTTGATGGTATGAAAATGTTTGCCAAACGCGAACAATTAAAAGTATTGCAAAAACAAGGCGAAGCTGAATTAAAAATGACCATTTTTACCAAAATAAGTGAGGTGTACACCACGTATTACGATTTGGTACAACAGCAACAACAGTTGGCAGCTTTGGATACTACCATTGTGATTTCAAAACAACGTTTAGCTACGGCTCAAAATCGATACAGCATTGGAAAAGCATCCAAATTGGAAGTGTTAAATGCGCAAGTTGATTTGAATACGGATACGAGTTCACAATTAAAACAAATTGAAACCTATCAAAATACTAAAATAAAGCTGAATGAAATTTTAGCACGAGATACCGCTACTCCATTTAAAGTTACAAACGAAACTGTTGTTGACAAGTCATTATTATTGAGTGATTTAAAAAATTTATCTGAAAAACAAAATCCACAATTGCAATCACAAATTTTAGCAAAAAACAGTGCCGAATTGCAATTGAAACAAGTGAAGGCTGGTCGTTATCCAACTGTCAAAATTAACTCCGGATATAATTTTAGCCATACGGAAGCTTCATTAGGATTTGTAACACAATCACAAGGTAGAGGTTTGGTTTACGGATTTTCTGCCTCGGTTCCAATTTTTAATGGATTTTATCAAAGTCGAAATGAAAAAATAGCCAAAATTCAAGTTTCAACTGCTGATATTCAATTGCAACAACAAAAAACGGCTTTAGATTCACAATTAAGCACTGCATATCAAAGTTATCAAACCAACTTAGAATTATCTTCTGTGGAGGAAAAAAATGTTGCTATTGCTAAAGAAAATCTAGATATTACATTAGCTAAGTTTAAAATTGGAACCATTACTCCTATTGAATATAGAACAGCTCAACTAAACTATATTAATGCTTTAGTACGTTATAGTAATGCACAGTTTCAAACTAAGTTATATGAAATTAGCCTAAAATCATTGGCAGGCAGTTTGAGTTTTTAAAACGTATATACAAACTAAGCAGATTTAATAGTTGTTGATGTACTATTTATGGATATTTTTTCTACATTAGTAATTCCAAAATAGCTTAAATGTCAATTAAAACATTATTAAATAAACCCGCACTTACTCACGAAAAATCGTTAAAAACATTAGTCGAAAATCGTACTATATTTTCATTAGATCACTGTGAATTAAACATTTTTGAAACGTATCAAAAATCAGATTTAGTTCCGTTAAAGTTCAACGATTTAGTGGTAACGAGTATGCTGCGTGGCAAAAAAGTTATGCATTTATTCGACGAACCACAGTTTGAATATTTACCTGGAGAAACCGTAATTGTGCCGTCTAACGTTGAAATGAAAATTGATTTTCCTGAAGCGACCAAAGAAAATCCTACCCAATGCATAGCGCTTGCCATCGATAATAAAATCATTACCGATACATTAGATTTTTTGAACGAAAAATACCCTAAAGAAGGCAAAAGTAATTTATGGAAATTGGATCATGAGAATTACTTTTTTTACAATAATGTAGAATTGGCTGGAACCATCAACAAATTGATTAAAGAATGTATGGGAAATTCGATAACCAAAGATGCCATTGCCGATTTGACCTTACAAGAATTGATTATTCGAATTATTCAAACGCAAACGACCAAGCGTTTTGAAAACGAAAAGTACATAGACATTAACAGTCCCATTACACCTGCTATTGATTTTATAAAAAAGAATATCCGAGAAACGATTAGCTTGAAAGACTTGAGTGATAAAGCGTGCATGAGCACCACTTCGTTTTACCGCTATTTTAAAAGAGAATTAGGCATGAGTCCCATTGAGTTTATTCTCAACGAAAAAATTAAATACGCCAAAAAACTATTGAGCAATCCCAACATTCAAGTCAATGAAGTTTCGTATGCTAGTGGTTTTGAAGATTGCAATTACTTTATTCGATTGTTTAAAAAATACGAAGGTGTGACTCCGAAACAATACCAATTGATGAATTTTAATACCCATTAATTAAAACGTATTCAACCGCACTTCTTCTAAATTTAGAACTTCATCCTCGGTAAATAATCTGTACTTTACCACAAAAGTTTTTCCGTAAGGTGTTTCCAATGAAAAACCTCCTGCTCCTATTGCGTCAGTCACATCGAGTGTAAAGTGGGCATGTTTCCAATATTCAAACAAATCTTTATCGACCCAAAAGTCAAAGCCATTGATTTGTCCGATACAAACATCTTCATTTCGAAGATAAAATCCACCTTTTTCAAAACATTGCGGTTGCGTACCTTCACAACAACCACCGGCTTGATAAAACATTAAATCTCCAAAATTTTCAGAAAGCATTGCTATCAAATCTATTGCTTTTGAAGTGGCTTCCAATCGTTTAATTATATTCATTGTATAGCAATTAAAAAGCCACGAATTCTTAAAATATTCGTGAATTCGTGGCTAAAATTAATGGATTATCTATTAAAAGAACCCTAATTTATTTTTATTGTAAGAAATCAACATGTTTTTAGTTTGACGATAGTGATCTAACATCATTTTGTGATTTTCTCTACCAATTCCTGATTGCTTGTAACCTCCAAACGGTGCGCCTGCTGGATAAGCGTGGTATTGATTTACCCAAACTCTACCGGCATGAATGGCTCTTGGAACTTGGTATAATTCGTGCGCATCACGTGTCCAAACTCCAGCTCCCAAACCATACATGGTATCATTGGCGATTTCCAAAGCTTCTTCTGTGGTTTTAAAAGTGGTTACCGCCAATACGGGTCCAAAAATTTCTTCTTGAAAGATTCTCATTTTGTTGTGTCCTTTAAAAAGTGTTGGTTGAATGTAATAACCGCCTTCTAAATCGTCTCCTAAATGATTCACGCCACCACCACATAATAACTCAGCTCCTTCTTCTTTACCTAAATTGATATAGGAAAGAATTTTGTCTTTTTGAATTTGCGAAGCTTGAGCTCCCATCATTACGGTAGGATCAAGTGGATTTCCTACTTTAATGGCTTTAACACGTTCTAAAACTCGTTCGATAAATTGATCATAAATGTCTTCATGAACTAAAAGTCGCGATGGACACGTACACACTTCGCCTTGATTAAAGGCAAATAGCACCGCACCTTCAATCGCTTTATCCAAAAAGGCATCGTCTTCATCCATGACCGACGGAAAGAAAATATTTGGGGATTTCCCACCCAATTCTAAAGTAACCGGAATAATGTTTTCAGTGGCATATTGCATTACCATTCTACCAGTAGCAGTCGAACCTGTAAATGCTGCTTTAGCTACTTTAGGATTAGTAACCAATGTTCTACCCAATTCGGCACCAAAACCATTGACTACATTTACAACTCCTGGAGGAAGCAAATCGCCAATTAATTCCATCAAAACCATGATGGAAATTGGTGTACTTTCAGCGGGCTTCAGAACCACGCAATTTCCTGCTGCTAAAGCTGGAGCTAATTTCCAAACAGCCATTAAGATTGGAAAATTCCAAGGAATAATTTGCGCAATAACGCCAAGTGGCTCATTGATAATAATAGAAACGGTGTCTTTATCTAATTCGTTTATTGAGCCTTCTTCGGCACGAATAACACTGGCAAAATATCTAAAATGATCTACCGCTAAAGGAATATCGGCATGAATAGTTTCTCTTACTGCCTTTCCATTATCTAAGGTTTCAACAATGGCAATGTGTTCTAAATTAGCTTCAATTCTGTCGGCAATCTTATTTAAGATATTACTTCTTTCCGTTGCCGATGTTTGACTCCAAGTTTTGAATGCTTCAGAAGCCGAATTTACGGCCAATTCGACATCAAGTTTGGTAGAATGTGCGGCTTTGGCTAATAATTTTCCATCGACTGGAGACACTACTTCAAAATACAGTCCAGTTGAAGGTGCCGTCCATGTTCCGTTGATATAATTATCATACTTTTCTTTTAATTGTGGTCTTTGCACTAAATTACTCCTAAGTTTAATTTTTTGATTCATTCAAATGTAGTAGTAACTCATTTCTTAAAATAGCACAAAATGGTCAATTAGTAGCACAATATTGATAAGTACGAAATAGTAAGACATAATTATTATACATATCCAAAAAATAACGCTAATTTTTAATCAAATTAATAATTGAAAAGAAAAATAGATTTGAACAAAATATAATTTGATGTAAATGCTACAATACTTATCTTTGCCAACTCAAAAATTACACGTACACGATGAAGATTTCATACAACTGGTTAAAACAATTTTTAAAAATTGACGCTCCTTCGGAAGATATTTCTAATATTCTAACCGACTTAGGACTTGAAGTAGAAATAGTTGAAAAATACCAATCGGTTAAAGGTGGATTAGAAGGTGTTGTTGTGGGACATGTTTTGACTTGCGAGAAACACCCAGATGCCGATCGTCTAAACATTACTACTGTTGATTTAGGAGATGGTTCTCCAGTTCAAATTGTGTGTGGCGCTACTAATGTGGCTGCAGGCCAAAAAGTACCTGTTGCGACTATTGGAACGAGACTTTTTGATAAAGACGGTGTTGAATTTGAAATTAAAAAAGGAAAGATTCGCGGTCAAGAAAGTCACGGAATGATTTGTGCCGAAGACGAATTAGGTTTAGGAACGAGCCATGATGGAATCATGATCTTGGACGAAAGTTTGAAACCAGGAACACCAGCTGCCAAAGTTTTCAATATAGAAAATGATGAAGTGTTTGAAATTGGTTTGACGCCAAATCGTGCCGATGCCATGTCACATATGGGAGTTGCTCGTGATTTGCGTGCGGCTTTACTTCAGAAAAATGCTTCGTTAGAACTGATTACCCCATCGGTATCTAAATTTAAAGTAGATAAACGCACCTTAAAAATCGACGTTAATGTAGTCGATTCTAAATTAGCACCAAGGTATTGTGGTGTTACTATTTCTGGAGTTACCATTAAGCCATCGCCTTCTTGGTTACAAAATCGCTTGAAAGCTATTGGTTTAACACCCAAAAATAATATTATTGATGTTACCAATTATGTGTTGCACGAATTAGGGCAACCGTTACATGCTTTCGATGCTGCCATGATTCATGGGAAAGTAACTGTGAAAACGGTAGCCGCTGGAACAAAATTTGTAACCCTTGATGATGTTGAAAGAACACTTCACGAAGAAGATTTGATGATTTGTGACGATAAAGGTCCGTTGTGTATGGCAGGTGTTTTTGGTGGAAAAAACTCTGGAGTTAGCGAAAATACTTCGACTATATTTTTAGAAAGTGCCTACTTCAATCCAGTTACAATTCGTAAAACCGCAAAACGTCATGGGTTGAGTACCGATGCTTCATTTCGTTTTGAAAGAGGTATTGATCCCGAAATTACCGAATATGCTTTAAAACGTGCTGCTTTGCTGATTCAAGAAGTAGCTGGTGGTGAAATCACATCGGATGTTATAGATGTTTATCCTAAAAAGCTTTCTGATTTTAGCGTGTTCTTAAATTATGAAAAGGCTTTTAAATTAATAGGTCAAGACATTCCGAAAGAAACCATAAAGAAAATTTTAGCTTCTCTGGATATTAAAGTGAATAGTACCTCTGATGCCGGATTAGGATTGACGATTCCTGCCTATCGTGTAGATGTACAGCGTGAAGTTGATGTTATTGAGGAAATTCTTAGAGTGTATGGTTACAACAACATCAATTTTACCAAAAAATTGAACGCTACGGTTGCTAAATCGTCAAGAACGGAAGACTATAAAGTTCAAAATATTATTGCTTCACAGTTGAATTCTTTAGGTTTTCACGAAATGATGGCCAATTCACTAACAACTCCCGATTATATTCAGTTATCAGAGTTGTTAAAAGAAGAATACAATGTTACGATGTTGAATCCGTTGAGTAGTGAATTATCGGTGATGCGTCAATCGATGTTGTTCTCTGGTTTGGAAGCCATTTCGTATAATATCAACCGAAAAAATAGTGATTTAAAATTATTTGAATTCGGGAAAAGCTATCGAAAACTACTTTCTGGATATAATGAAAAGAAACATTTAACCCTTTTTGTTTCAGGAAACAGAACTTCCGAAAGTTGGACAAATTCGCAAAAACCAACCGATTTCTTTTTATTTAAAGGATACGTTTCATCTATTCTTTCTCGTTTAGGATTTGATAAAACACAAAACGCTCCTATTACCAACGATATTTTTGCTGAAGGAATTGCTTTTACTTTAGGGAATGATGTTTTGGTTGAAATGGGTACCGTTAAAAAATCGGTATTGAAATATTTTGACATCAAACAAGAAGTATTTTATGCCGAGTTCAATTGGGAATTAGTCATCAAATTGTTATCGAATAAAATCAAATTTGCAGCCATTCCAAAATATCCTGAAGTGCGTCGTGACTTTGCATTACTAGTAGATACTAATGTTGCCTTTGAATCGATTTATAAAATTGCGCGTCAAACGGAGAAATCACTTTTAAAAGACATCAACTTATTTGATGTTTATGAAGGTAAGAATTTGCCCGAAGGAAAAAAATCGTATGCGGTAAGCTTTGTGCTTCAAGATACTACTAAAACCTTGACTGATGCACAAATTGATAAGATTATGAGTAAATTACAATCTAATTTTGAAAGTGAATTAGGAGCACAATTAAGATAATCCAATAAATTTATACAATCAAAAAAGCCATCCACATACAGTAGATGGCTTTTTCTTTAACCAAACCTAACAAAATTTAAAGAATTATGATTTTGGTAGCACCACCGTATCAACTACGTGAATCACACCATTTGATTGATTTACATCCGAAATAGTAATTTTTGAACTCGTACCATTTTCATCTGTAAGATAAATATCTTTTCCTTTCATCCAAGCAGTAAGTGTTCCGCCTGAAACTGTTTTTAATGTTGCTTTGCCATTTCCTTTCTTGATTAAATCCATGATATCAGCAGCACTTAATTTTCCTGCAACCACGTGATAGGTCAAGATGGTTTGTAATGTTTTTAAGTTTTCTGGCTTCAATAAACTTTCAACGGTACCTTTTGGTAATTTATCAAACGCTGCATTTGTTGGGGCAAAAACGGTGAAAGGTCCTTTAGATTGTAATGTTTCTACCAAACCAGCGGCTTTAACAGCTGCTACAAGAGTAGTGTGATCTTTTGAATTTACGGCATTTTCAACAATGTTTTTTGAAGGATACATTGGTGCTCCACCTACAGTTACTGTTTTTTCTTTTTGAGCAAATGTCAAACCAGTTGCAAAAAGACTTAAAGATACTACTACTGCTGAGAACAAATTTTTACTTTTCATAATATGTTATTTTTTAAGAGTTATACAAGCATTTACGCAGAAGAATTTGTTTTGGTTTTTAATGAATAAAAATTAACATAATTTTTAGTAGGATTAAAATACATAGGGTACATAATTTCCTGATTTTATTTGCGTTTAAAATAGTAAAGATCAGTATTATGAATGAAAAAAATATATCGAAAAAGCCAAGATGTAAAAAATTAAATCCAAAGATTGATGTGTCGGCTATGATAAGCATTTCATTTCTACTTATGGTATTTTTTATGGTAACCATAGAATTATCAAAACCAAATGCGATGGAGTTAGGTTTACCTGAACACTATACTGGTTGTCCTACTTGTGTTATTCATTGTGGCGTTGTAAGTGATAGGGTTATTACCTTATTATTGGATGGTGATAATAAAATCGTACGTTATATAGGAAATCTTGAATATACACCCGAATCTCCCAAAGTATTTGAATATGGTAAAAACGGTATTCGGAAAGAACTGCTCTTAAAAAGCAAGCAAATTCAAAACAAAGGTTTTAGTTCGGAAAGACGCAATTCTGGTGCAATTGTAATTATCAAACCGAGTAAGAAATCAAATTTCAAAAATTTAATAGATATTTTAGATGAGATGTCTATAGCAAACATTCCAACGTATACCATTATAAACGATTATACTCCAGAGGAACGTAAATTATTGAGTTCGCTATAACATCATAATCCCTACTCACAGATATAGCCCTAGCCCTGATGGCAGCGATATCCTTTTTATTTTTTGTTATTGAGAGGTACGAAGCAATGACAAAAAATAAAAAGATAAAGCGCACAGCAGGAAACAGCTTCACATAAAAAAAGCCCTACATTACTGTAAGGCTTTTTAATTATTATTGAAAATGAGAATTAGTTACCTCCTTTTTCCATTTTAGCTTTTAATTCAGCAAGAATATCATTGTTATCTCCTAAAGTTGAAGCTTGATTGTTACTGTTAGAAGCAGCAACATTTTCAGAAGCAGCTTTAGCTACTTTTTCTTCTTCTTCTCTAAAGATAGCAGTATGCGAAGCTACTACTCTTTTGAATTCTTTATTGAATTCGATAACTTTGAATTGTGCTTCTTCGCCTTTTTTCAATTTTTTACCGTCTTCTTTTTCTAAGTGACGAGTTGGAATAAATGCAACAACATCATCTCCGAAATCTACAGTAGCACCTTTGTCAACGATTTCAGCAATAGTACCTGTGTGGATAGTTCCAACAGCAAATGCATCTTCGTGTTTGTCCCAAGGATTAGCAGTAGTTTGTTTGTGACCTAAAGATAATTTACGTCCGTCAACATCTAATTCTAATACTACTACATCTAATTTATCACCTACGTTAACAAATTCTGATGGATGTTTGATTTTCTTAGTCCAAGATAAGTCAGAGATATACACTAATCCGTCGATTCCTTCTTCTAATTCAACGAAAATTCCGAAGTTAGTAAAGTTTCTAACGATACCGGTATGTTTAGAACCTACTGGGTATTTAGCGGTAATATCTGTCCATGGATCTTGCGTCATTTGTTTGATACCTAAAGACATTTTTCTTTCATCTCTATCAAGAGTTAAGATAACTGCTTCAACAGTATCACCCACTTTTACGAAATCTTGAGCCGAACGTAAGTGTGTAGACCAAGACATTTCAGAAACGTGGATTAAACCTTCAACACCTTCAGCAACTTCAATGAAAGCACCGTAATCAGCGATAACTACTACTTTACCTTTCACTTTGTCACCAACTTTAAGTTCAGCTCCAAGAGCATCCCATGGGTGCGCGTTTAATTGTTTCAATCCTAATTGAATTCTTGTTTTTTCGTCATCAAAATCAAGGATAACTACGTTCAATTTTTGATCTAATTCAAGAACTTCACTTGGGTGATTGATTCTAGACCAAGAAAGGTCAGTAATGTGGATTAATCCATCTACACCACCTAAGTCAATAAACACACCATAAGAAGTAATGTTTTTAACCACACCTTCTAATACTTGTCCTTTTTCTAATTGACCAATAATTTCTTTTTTCTGAACTTCGATATCGGCTTCGATAAGCGCTTTGTGAGAAACCACAACATTTTTGAATTCGTGGTTGATTTTCACCACTTTGAATTCCATGTTTTTGTTTACGTATACATCGTAATCACGGATTGGTTTCACATCAATTTGTGAACCTGGTAAGAATGCTTCAATTCCGAAAACATCTACAATCATACCACCTTTAGTTCTACATTTAACAAAACCTGTAACAATTTCACCAGTTTCGTTTGCAGAAATAACTCTATCCCATGATTTGATAGTTCTTGCTTTTCTGTGAGACAATACTAATTGACCTGTTTTGTCCTCACGAACGTCGATTAATACTTCTACTTTGTCACCCACTTTTAAGTTTGGGTTGTAACGGAATTCGTTTAATGAAATAACACCTTCCGATTTTGCATTAATGTCAACAATTGCGTCTCTGTCAGTGATTCTAACTACCACACCTTCTACTACTTCTTCTTGATCCGTAGAGATAAAAGTTTTAGTTACTAAATCTTCAAACTCTTGTAAGTTTTTTTGATCTACTGCATCAATTCCTTCTGCGTAATTGTGCCAGTTAAATTCGTTTAAAAACGCTTGTTGTTCTTTGTTTAATTCAGACATGCTGATGAAAAATTTGTATGCTGGGTTTCTTGAGTTTTTTATCGAATAGAAAACAGCAGCAGTGTTTTACATAAATAGTTGATACCTAAAGGAAACTCTTCTTCGCCAAAAGGTGTGCAAAAGTAAGCATAATTTCTTAATTACAAAATAATTATAGAAATAAAATAGCGTGAAGAAACAAGAGAAAAGATTGTTTTATAGAAGCGAATGGCTTGGGCATTTTTTGGTTTCCTTATTCCTGCTTTTCGCACCGCACGGCGGATTGCTTCAATCAGGGCTAAATGGGAATGGTATGGCATAAAAAACCCGATAAAAAAGAAATTATCGGGTAATAGAATATTTTTAATGACTCACATTAGTCACTTCATCAGGATTGTGTTTGTGCTTGAAGAAAATGGCAAATAATATTGCAATTACTAAGGCATATGATGCAAAAGCCAGCCAGATGTTATGCCAATCTCTAGTACCTTCATGGGTAAAGAATTTTTCAATTGCCCAGCCCGATGTAAAGCTTCCCAAAACAGCTCCGAATCCATTGGTCATCATCATGAACAATCCTTGAGCCGAAGAACGAATTTTAGAATTGGTTGACGTTTCTACAAAAAGTGACCCTGAAATATTGAAAAAATCAAATGCCATTCCGTATACAATACAAGACATGATAATCATCCATAAACCACTTGTTGGATTTCCAAAAGCAAATAATCCAAATCGCAATACCCAAGCCAACATAGAAATTAACATCACTTGTTTTATTCCAAAACGCTTCAAGAAAAATGGGATTGCTAAAATAAATAAGGTCTCCGATATTTGAGAAATCGACATAATTATCGTAGAATATTTAACTACAAATGAGCTTTTGTATTCAGGAATGTTTTTAAACTCATCCAAAAACACATCCCCATAAGCATTGGTCAACTGCAATGCACCTCCTAGAAACATGGAAAAAATAAAAAACAATGCCATTTTATAACTTCCAAACAATTTAAAAGCCTCCAACCCCATAGATTCAATAAATGAATATTTTTCACTTTTAACATGTTGTGGTTTGCACTTTGGCAAGGTAAAAGAATACAGTCCAAGTAAAACAGCTGCTATTCCTGCTATATAAAATTGGTATGCTGTAGCTTTATTTCCAGATAAATTAGTCAGCCACATAGCTGCAATAAAACCTACTGTTCCCCATACTCTAATTGGTGGAAAATCTTTGACCACATCTGTATTGGGGTTGTTTTTCAATCCATTATATGATATTGAATTGGATAAAGCTATGGTTGGCATGTAAAAACACATAGCCAAAAGCATTGTGTAAATAAAATTATCTGGTGTTGTTATTTGTGGTAAACAGAATAAAACTAAGGCGTATAGAATATGTAGTACACCATACAATTTTTCTGCATTTACCCAACGATCTGCTATGATTCCTGTGATTGTAGGCATGAACAAAGAAGCGATTCCCATTGTTCCGAAAACCAAACCAAATTGAGTTCCTTCCCAATGTTTTGTACCAAACCAAAAATTTGCAATCGTTATAAGCCATGCTCCCCATACAAAGAATTGAAAGAAGTTCATGGCAATTAATCTATTTTTAATACTCATAGTTAATAGTTCATTTAATGTAAATAGGTTGTAAATCTACTATTAAAATTGAGATTTGCAAAAATATTACAACGTTTTAGTAACTTCTTCAACCAATTCTAAAACAGCAGCGAATTGTTCTTCTCTAGTAAGGTAGGAATTGTCAATTTCTATGGCATCATCTGCAATAACCAACGGAGAATCTTTTCTGTGAGTATCAATATAATCGCGCTCTTGCACATTTTTCAGAACTTCTTCGTAAGTTACATTGTCACCTTTAGTTTGTAGTTCGTCAAAACGACGTTGTGCACGAGTTTCTGGACTCGCCGTCATGAATATTTTCAGTTCAGCTTTTGGAAAAACAACCGTACCAATGTCACGGCCATCCATTACAATTCCTTTATTATGTCCCATTTCTTGCTGTTGTTCTACCAATTTGGCACGAACTTCAGAAACTTCGGCTACTTTACTCACAAAATTAGAGACTTCAATAGTTCTGATTTGTTTTTCCACATTATCATTATTTAGATACATTTCGGCAAAACCTAAATCGGGATTGAATTCGAAATGCAATTTGATATTGGGCAAACTATTAATTAAGGTTTCTTTGTCAAAAAAATCGGCAGTAATATACCCCATTTCCATAGCAAAAAAAGTTACCGCACGGTACATTGCTCCTGTATCCACATAAACATAACCAAGATGTTGGGCTAATTGTTTGGCTAAAGTGCTTTTTCCAGTTGATGAATATCCGTCGATGGCAATGGTAATTTTTTTCAAAATGTAGTTGGTTTATCTGATTTATATTTATTCTTGAAAATTGATAGTCAATCCAAAAAGGCTTGTATTTCCGGCTAAAGTATATCTTGAATACGAATAATTGAATTTTAATTTTCCCATTTTTAGTCCGAAACCTAATGAAATTCCAGAAAAATTTCTTTGATCTACCACACGCAATTCTTCTCCTCGTCTAAAATTATAACCTAATCGCAAATTAAATCCTTTTTTAGGAAATAATTCTGCTCCAAAAACCACATGGCGTAAAGCGTTATTAACAAAACCAACTTTTTCTTGCGTTGCTGAGCCATCTATACTTCCAACGGCTCTATTCGGATTAGAAAATCCAACTTTCCATTGTTGCATATTCTCTAATGTCAAGTGCCAGCGAACCGGAACATTCTCTACTTCTTGAGAAACGCCAAGCAAAATTTCCATGGGTAATTTTTCTTGAGTTCCTGCATAAGTCGTTATTTGTGTACCAATATTTCGAATGACTAAAGCCCAATTCACATCATTTCTATCATCAATAAATAAGGCACCCAAATCAACCGCGCCTCCATAGGAGGTATAACTTTCTAAAGTAGACGAAATCAACTTGGCATTGGCACCAAAATAAAAAGTAGTGAACGGAACATTATACGAATACCCTAGTGATAAGGCCATTTCACTACCCGTAAAGGAAGCCGTTTGATTGCCATTTTCATCATAACCTTCAAATTTTCCGTAGTTTACATAATTCACTCCAGCATGAAACGTTTGTACGTGACGGTCATACGTATAAGCATAGGCAGCCGTTCCATAGGTTACAGCGCCAAAATAACTACCATAATTGATTGCCAAATGATTGTCCATTTCTGGATTGATCGTTGCTGGATTAAAATGCGCTTGATTGACATCTTCATCAAAAATAGTGATGACTTTACCTCCCAAAGCCGCTTGTCGTGGCGAAGTTACCAAATTTAGAAACTGATAAACTGACTTACCTCCTATTTGACTGTAACTAACAGCGCAAAAAAGCATTATAATGGAGATAAATAGTTTTTTAAACATAGAAAAAATAGCAATTTACAATACCTATAACGGAAATGCGAAGATATTATTTTTAAAGTTAAGGTAAAAGCAAAAATAAAAAAGGCATGAGCGTTAATTTCTCATGCCTTTTTAAATGTATGATCAAGGTATCAATCAATAACTTTTGCGTTTTTTACTTTGTCATTGGTTAAAGCAATTGCAATCACTTCACTCATTTCTTTGACATAATGAAAAGTTAATCCTTCTAAATAGTTGGCTTTAATTTCATCGATATCACTTTTGTTTTCATGACACAATATAATTTCCTTAATATTGGCACGTTTGGCTGCTAATATTTTTTCTTTAATACCACCAACCGGCAATACTTTTCCACGCAAGGTTATTTCTCCTGTCATGGCTAAACCTTTTTTGATTTTGCGTTGCGTTAACAACGAAACCAATGACGTTAGCATTGCAATTCCGGCACTTGGTCCGTCTTTAGGAGTAGCACCTTCTGGTACGTGTAAATGAATGTTGTATTTTCCTAAAACATCTTGATTTAGACCGAATAATTCAGCATTTGCTTTGATGTATTCTAAAGCAATAGTAGCCGATTCTTTCATTACAGTACCTAAATTTCCTGTTAAGGTTAAAGCACCTTTTCCTTTAGAAATCAAGGATTCAATAAATAAAATATCGCCACCAACAGCAGTCCAAGCCAAACCAGTTACCACACCAGCCACATCATTTCCTTCGGCTTTATCACGTTCTAATTTTGGCGCACCCAAAACTGTTACAATATCGTCTACCGTAACTTTTTTATTGTATTCTTCCTCCATTGCAACCGATTTAGCTGCATTTCGAATGACTTGAGCAATCTTTTGTTCTAGACTTCTTACACCCGATTCACGGGTATATCCTTCTACTATTTTTTCTAATTCTTTTTTACCAATAGTTAAGTCTTTAGAAGTCAATCCGTGCTCCTTTAATTGTTTTGGAAACAAATGCTGACGCGCAATTTCAACTTTTTCTTCGGTAGTATAGCCCGACATTTTGATTACTTCCATTCGATCTTTCAATGCGGGTTGAATGGTTGACATCGTATTTGAAGTAGCAATAAACATCACTTTTGACAGATCATACCCCATTTCAAGGAAATTATCATAAAAAGCATTGTTTTGTTCAGGATCTAAAACCTCCAATAAAGCCGAAGATGGATCGCCTTGATTACTCGTAGATAGTTTATCAATTTCATCTAAAATAAAAATAGGATTGGATGTCCCAGCTTTTTTAATACTTTGAATAATTCTTCCAGGCATAGCGCCAATATAGGTTTTTCTGTGTCCACGAATTTCTGCTTCATCACGTAATCCACCTAATGAAATTCGAACGTATTCTCTACCTAAAGCTTCGGCAACCGATTTTCCTATAGACGTTTTACCAACACCTGGAGGTCCTGTTAAACAAATGATTGGCGATTTCATATCGTTACGCAATTTCAAAACCGCTAAATGTTCAATCATCCGTTTTTTAACATCTTCCAAACCAAAATGATCTCTATCCAAAACCTTTTGAGCATTTTTTAAATCGAAATTATCTTTAGAAAAAGTACTCCATGGTAAGTCTAAAAACAAATCCAAATAATTTCTTTGAATACCAAAATCAGGTGCTTGTGGGTTCATGCGTTGCAATTTTGAAAACTCTTTTTCAAAATGTTTGCTGGTTTTATCGTCCCATTTTTTAGTCTTGGCACGTTGACGCATGTCTTCAAATTCTTGTTCGTTAGAAACGCCTCCCAACTCCTCTTGAATGGTTTTCATTTGCTGATGCAAGAAATATTCGCGTTGTTGTTGATCTAAATCGAAACGAACTTTTGATTGAATATCATTTTTAAGCTCCAATTTTTGGAACTCAACATTCATATAGCGAAGTGTTTCTAAAGCTCTTTCTTTTAAAGCATTCATCGCTAACAAATTTTGTTTTTCTTCAACTGTCAGATTCATGTTGGAAGAAACAAAATTGATTAAAAATGATTGGCTCTCAATGTTTTTTATAGCAAAAGTAGCTTCCGTTGGAATGTTCGGACTCTCTTTTATAATTTGAATCGATAATTCACGGATGGAATCAACAATGGCACCAAACTCCGTGTCGTGTTTGCTAGGCCTTTTTTCAGGAACTTCTTTAACTGTAGCTTTTAAATAAGGGCTTTCAGAAATAACCGTATCGATTTCAAAACGTTTTTTTCCTTGAAGAATAACGGTTACATTTCCATCTGGCATTTTGAGAACACGAAGAATTCGAGCTACCGTTCCAATCTGATTGATGTCTTCATTGGTTGGATCTTCATCTTCTTCATTTTTTTGGGCAACAACACCAATGATTTTAGTGCCAGCATTGGCTTCATTGATTAGCTTAATCGATTTATCCCTACCAGCCGTAATCGGAATTACAACACCTGGAAACAAAACAGTATTTCGTAATGGCAATATTGGAAGTGAATCAGGCAATTCTTCATTGGCCATTTCTTCTTCATCTTCTGGAGTTAAAAGTGGAATTAATTCGGCTTCTGTATCGAATTCTTGAAGTGACAAATTGTCAAAGGCAATTAGTTTATGGTTTGACATAGTATAAATTAAGTCAAAATGACATTTAAAGGATTAAAAATCTATAACAAATATAGGATTTGCTATACTATTACTAAATTAAAATCGATGTATGACACCGAAATGTTGTCAAAAACAAGTAAGAATGCACTTTATTAATGACTGCTCTAATAAGTCAAGTATTATGCCATAAAAAAAATCCGCCAAAAAGACGGATTTGAACTTATAAATAATTCTAAAAAATATTATTGTTTAGAATATACTAGAGCGATACTTGAAGTTAAATATACCGGATTTCCTGATGTCATACCTACAATTTGACCACTTGGTTCATTAAAAACTAAAGTATTGCCAACAACCGTAAATTGATCATTATAAGTAACGCCACTTTCAACATAAGTTGTTGTAAGAATGTTACCCGATAAAGACCAAGTACCAGTAGTATCGGGATCCGTAAAGCAAGTTAGTGTATTAGGAGTTGAGGTAATATCGATATCAATACCTTTAGAATTAGCAGTGAAAGTATTATTTGAATTTAAAATAAACAAACTATTATTAAAACAAGTTGTTTCATTCATTTGATTGGTAGAATTAGTACCATCACCATTCAAATCAGTTGGTACAGAGGTGTTAAAAGCAGTAAGAATGTAAGTGCCTGCAATAGAATTTGGAATTACTCCACCTCCGCCACCACCATTGGCAGGGTTGTTTGCTGCTACTTGTGCTGCTAAAACAGGATCAACAACTTCATTGTCACAAGAAACCAATAAAAACATTGAAAAAGTAAATACTATAATTTTGGAAATAATCTGCTTGTTCATCTGTGGTTTAATTTTTTTCAAATATAATTATTTTTAGATAAATATAATTTAAATAGATTTCAAAAAATAATATGCCAAATTTAGTTCAAAGTATATGATGAAATTTCAATAGATGTATCATAAAATATAGCTTTAACACAACCTATATCTTTTGAAAACCAATAATATTCTGTAGTTGGTGAACTCGAACCTGTACTAGTTATATCCAATCTAAAGTATAAAATATCATTATAAGTTACATTATTAATCACAACGCTCATGTTTCTACCAAGCATCGTTCCTAAAACATTTGTTATTGTTGTCGTAGTATAAGATAAAAATGGCGGATTAAGAAAAGTACTCGTAATATTTGTTGTATACGAACTAGACCAAGTTTCACCTACATTTTTGTGATGATTAAAAAGTAAGTATTCAATAGCATTGACTTGGGTTGTATATTGACCCGGTTCTGTTGTAAATGAATCTGGACGTCGAATGTAATAATTTCCATTATCTTTTCTCATTTGCATTTGAATAGAATTATCAAGTAAATCAAATTGTCCAAATGTATTTGTAAAATTATAATAAGTGTAACCGTTTATATTTGAAGTTGAAACTATTTTAAATGGATTTTGATACAACATTCCTTGATTATAGTTCCATTCATTATCAAGATTTGATGGCCAATAATCAATTAATGAAGGATTGATTTGAGATGTTAAACTATTTGTTAATACAGGATCAACAGGTTCGTTGTCACAAGAAACAAATAATGATATTGAAAACAAAACAATAAATGAGGTTAGAAGATTTTTAAGTTTCATAGCAATTATTTTTATGGATTTATTTTTTGGGTACTCGGGTCAACAATAATAAACCTAGTACAAAGAAAACTCCTAGAAATACAATAGCATTTCGCATTGAGCCTGTGATTAAATCGATAGTTCCATAAATGGTCATCCCAATTACTATTCCGACTTTTTCAGTCACATCGTAAAAACTAAAAAACGAAGCCGTGTCTTCAGTTTCAGGTAAAAATTTGGAATAAGTAGAACGAGCAATCGATTGAATACCTCCCATGACTAAGCCTACAAAGCCAGCGGTCGCATAAAATTGAATTGGGGTATGAACAAAATAAGCAAAAGCACACAGTATAGCCCAAATCCCATTCAGGAAAATAAGGGTATTGATGTTTCCGAAGCGTTCTGAAGCTCTTGACGTAATAACAGCTCCAACTACGGCAACCAATTGAATGAGAAGAATACTAATAATCAATCCCATTGTTTTGTCATCACTGCCCCATTCTATTTCGGTAGCTCCAAAATAAGTTGCCACCAGCATAACGGTTTGAACGGCCATAATAAAAACGAAATAACTGTACAAATACCTTTTTAATTGCACATTAGATTGTAGTTGTTTCCAAACCAATTTTAGTTCGTGGAATCCTTTAAAGATAAAATCACTGGTTAACGGTACATTAGTTCTATTTCCTTTTGGCAAATAATAATACGTAATATGACTAAAACCAATCCACCAAACGCCAACCATAACGAAAGAAATTTTCATAGCTTCTTTAGAAGTTTCAATCCCAAAAGTATGTGGGTACATTACCATTAACAAATTAATAATCAATAAGATTGTGCTTCCAATATAGCCCATTGAGAATCCTCTGGCACTTACGCGATCTTGTTGTTCTGGAAATGCAATATCTGGTAAATACGAATTGTAGAAAACCAAACTGGACCAAAATCCTATAAGTCCGAAAAAATAGGCTGTATAACTCAAAAATAAATTATCAATATCAAACCAATACAACCCAATACATGACAATCCGCCCATATAGCAGAAGAACCTCATAAAGGCTTTTTTATTTCCTAAATAATCAGAAATTCCGGATAAAATTGGAGAGCAAACAGCCACAATTAGAAATGCAAATGCCGTTACAAAGCTTATCATTGCGGTATCTTTTATTTTTGTTCCAAATAAAAGAACATAATTCCGACCGCTCTCTTTAAAAATCATTTCGTAAAAAATAGGAAAAACAGCAGAAGCAATTACAAGACTATAAACCGAATTCGCCCAATCGTAAAAAGCCCAAGCATTTAATAATTTAGGATGACCTTTAGGTAAGTTTGGCATAATATTAAGTTTTTATTTTAAAAAAAAAAAGCTGTCAAAATTAATTGACAGCTTCAAATATACTCATTTTTTGTTATCTCAATATTATTTAAAAACCACACCAAATTTAGCCGCTTCAGCTTTGGCTTCAGGAATTAATGCTCTCAGTTGAGCTATCCTAGTAGCATCGGATGGATGCGTACTCATGAATTCTGGTGGCGCTTGTCCTCCAGAATTAGCCGCCATTCGTTCCCAAAAAATAATAGCTTGTTCTGGATTATAACCCGCAATGGCCATTAAGGTCAAGCCAATTTTATCAGCTTCACTTTCGTGACTTCTGCTAAATGGAAGCATTCCGCCATATTGTGTTGTAACACCATAAGCTGTCATAGCCAAATCTTGTGTTTCTTTACTTTTATTTCCAACGGCTACTGCAACACCAGCAGCACCCAATTGCTGAATTAAACCAGCACTCATTCGCTGTTGACCATGATTAGCTAATGCATGAGAAACTTCGTGACCTAAGACAGTGGCTAAACCAGCTTCATCTTTTGTGATTGGCAGAATACCCGAATACACTACTATTTTACCACCTGGCATGCACCACGCATTGACGTCTTTACTTTCGACTAACTTATATTCCCATTGATAATCGGCTAAATAACCCGATTGTCCATTGGCATTCAACCATTTTTCGGCAGCATTTTTTATTTTAATACCAACGGCTTCTACTCTTTTAGCATCAGCAGTTCCAGAAATTACTTTGTTTTCAGATAAAAACTGACTGTATTGCTGAAAAGCAGATGGCAAAATTTCACTGTTGGAAACTAACGCCAAGGTATTTTTGCCGGTAAATGGATTCTTAGCACATGAAAAAGCCAATGCTAAGGCGAGAAAACTAAGGGTAACTCTTTTATAACTCATAATTTTGATAATTGAAATCAAATTTACAAAATTTAAACACCAATAAAGTGCAATTCTGTAAAATCTTTATCCACTTCCAAACCATTTTCAAGTATTAACGATTCTTTATCAAAAATAATTTTTTCATTATCTATCTCAATACCTTTAATTTTGAATGGCAATCCTTTCAAATTAATTTTGATTGTTTTGTATTGTGTTTCAAAAGTACCTTCTTTATGTTGGGTAATGAACATTTCATTTTCCTTCCCATTTAAAGTAAATGTTTTATAACTAAATCTACCTTTATTATAGTCGTATCCATCTTGAGCATCTTCATAAACATAAGACTTTTCTTTACCCAATTTAAAATAAACATCTAACGATAATTCAGGCGATTCTATTTGTCCAACGTATTGTTGTACAGGATATTTAGGAATTATGGCTCCTTCTTTTACAAAAATCGGAATCTGATCAAAATCGGTTGCTACCCACAATTCTTTCTTTCCTTTTACTAACTCATTGGTCCAGAAGTTGTACCAATTTCCTTCCGGTAAATACATGCGTCTTCCCAAAGCATTTGGTTCTAAAATTGGACAAACTAATATTTGATTTCCAAAAACAAATTCATCGGTTCTGTAGTGCGTTTGTGCATCATTTTGATCAAAATAGACTAACGGTTTCAGCATTGGAACACCATCATTTACATACTGCCAAAACATGGTATACAAATACGGTAACAATTGGTAACGCAATTCCACAAATTTTCTAGTGATGTCTATAACTTCTTCACCAAAACTCCACGGTTCTTGTTCACCATGATGTCCAGACGAATGGGTTCTGCAAAATGGATGAAAAACGCCCAATTGAATCCAACGGGCATATAATTCGGCCGAAGGTTGTTCGGCAAATCCACCAATATCAGAACCGGTGAATCCCATACCGCTTATTGACATGCGTTGGGTTTGAATATTAGCTATCCACAAATGTTCCCAAGTGGCCACGTTATCGCCTGTCCATGACGAGGTGTAGCGTTGTGCTCCCGAATAAGCAGAACGTGTAATTACAAAAGGCCTTTTTGGATAAGCAAATCGTTTCACACCTTCATAGGTAGCACGCGCCATTTGCGTTCCGTATACGTTATGCGCTTTTCTGTGACTGCAATTATTTCCATCATAATTATGACGCACGTCTAATGGAAAAGTCTTGGTAGGCACTTCCATCACGGCAGGTTCGTTCATATCATTCCAAACCCCTTTTACTCCTATTTCGGCGACTAATTCTTTAAACAAGCCAGCCCACCACTCACGCACTTCTGGATTGGTATAATCTGGAAAATTACATTCGCCTGGCCAAACTTTTCCTTTCATATAAGGACCATCAGCACGTTTGCAGAAGTAATCTTTCTCTAAAGCCTCTTTATAAACCGAATATTCCTTGTCTATTTTTATTCCTGGATCGATAATAACAACGGTTTTAAATCCGTCTTTAGCCAATTCGGCAACCATACGTTTTGGATCAGGAAAATAGTCTTTGTTCCAAGTAAAACAACGGAACCCATCCATATAATCGATGTCCAAATAAATGGCATCACAAGGAATTTGAAGTTCTCTAAATTTACCTGTTATTTCTTTAACTTTTGCTTCTGGATAATAACTCCATTTACATTGTTGGTAGCCTAATGTCCATAATGGAGGTAGTTCTGGTTTTCCTGTTAAATGCGTATAGGTAGTCACTACATCACTCATTTTAGGACCATAAATAAAGTAGTAATTCATTTCGCCACCATCGGCCCAAAAGCTGGTTACGCCTTTGCGTTCATGACTAAAATCAAAGAACGAACGGAACGTGTTATCGAAGAAAATTCCGTACGCTTTATTGTGATGAAGACCGATATAAAAAGGGACTACTTTATACAATGGCTCTTGATCTTTGTGAAATGCATATTGATCGGTAGCCCAATTTTCAACGCGTTTTCCTTTTAAATTCAAATGAGTGGCTTTATCTCCTAAACCGTAAAAGCTTTCTCCATCGTGAGACGTTTTACTCATTTTTACAATGTTTCCACCAAATTCATAGCATTCTTCCCAGTGAAAACCGATTTCATCTTCTAGAATGGTCGTTCCATCCAATTCATAAATTCCAACCCTACAATCGTGTTTTTGAACTACAACATATACTTTGGAAGTTTTAATGCGATAGTGATCGGATTCTTCCACAACTTCCAACACATTATAGCCATGTGATTGAGTTTTGTCTATTGCATATGAAAAGTCATTACTAAAATATCCTTTGGCAGTAAATCGAAAACGAATCATACTGTCACGAAGAACAGTTACCCTCAGAATTACGTTATTATCAGTGTGAAAATCTATCGAATCAACTTCGTGTTTGTAATATATAATTTGAGAGGGAAATAAATCGCCTTTATACTCAAGTTCGGTATTAATAATCATAGTTTAGTTTTTTGGCAAGGTGTCAAATTTACAAAGTTGCGACTTATAAATTTGTAAGAAATTAAAGGTTTTTTTAACTATAACGTTTTCGATTTTTAAAACAATATGAAAAAACCTATCAAATTATTTAAAATGATAGGTTTTCTATAAATTAGAGTTTGAAGACGCAAACACTCAGCGGTGGCAAGACAATTTCTGCCGAAAATTCCCTACCATTCCAGGGTTCTTTTTCTATTTTAATCGGTTTAGTATTGCCTACTCCACTACCATTGTATTCGGTTTTATCTGAATTGAAAATTTCTGTTAGTTTTCCTTTTACCGGAATTCCAATTCGGTAATTTTCATGAACAACAGGCGTCATATTACACACTACAATCAAATTTTCTTTTTCTTTAGTTCCCTTACGGATGTAAGCCAAAACCGAGTTTTCATTATCCGAATAGTTGATCCACTCGAAGCCTTCAGCACTAAATTGTTTTTCGTACAAAGCAGGATAACTTTTGTATAAAGCATTCAAATCGGTGATGCATTTTTTAATACCATCGTGGAATCCATATTGTAACAAATGCCAATCGAGACTGCTTTCAAAATTCCATTCGGATGTTTGTCCAAATTCGCCACCCATAAACAATAATTTTGCTCCAGGATGTGTAAACATATATCCGTAAAGCAAACGAAGATTAGCAAAACGCTGCCATTCATCGCCTGGCATTCTTCCTTGAATAGAATGTTTGCCATACACCACTTCGTCATGAGAAAGCGGTAACATAAAATTTTCTGTAAACGCATAGGTCATGGAAAACGTAATGTCGTTTTGATGGTATTTTCGATAGACACTTTCTTTAGCAAAATATTGCAATGTATCGTGCATCCAACCCATCATCCATTTCATTCCAAATCCCAATCCACCTAGGAATGTTGGTCTGGAAACCATTGGAAAACTAGTGCTTTCTTCCGCAATAGTTTGCACGTCAGGAAAGTTAGCATATACCGCTTCGTTAAAGTCTTTAAGGAAACTAATGGTATCAAGATTTTCTCTTCCACCAAAAATATTTGGTTCCCATTCGCCGTCTTTTCTTGAATAATCAAGATACAACATGGATGCAACTGCATCTACTCGAAGTCCATCAACATGGTATTGCTTCAACCAAAAAATAGCATTACTGATTAAAAATGAACGCACTTCATTACGGCCATAATTAAACACTAGACTTTTCCAATCTGGGTGATAGCCTTTCCTTCTGTCGGGATGTTCATATAAATTAGAACCGTCAAAAAATCCTAATCCGTGTGCATCGTCAGGAAAATGTGAGGGTACCCAATCTAGAATTACTCCAATACCAGCTTGGTGCAATTTATCCACCAAAAGCATAAAATCTTGTGGTTTTCCAAAACGCGATGTGGGTGCAAAATAACCTACCAATTGATACCCCCAAGACGGATCGTAAGGATATTCCATTATGGGCATGAATTCGACATGGGTAAATCCAGTTTCTTTAACATAGGAAACCAGTTGATCGGCCAATTCAACATAAGTCAAAAACTTGCCTTCTCCATTGCGTTTCCAAGAACCTAAATGTACTTCATAGACTGAAAATGGTTGGTCTAAGCCGTTTTTGTCTTTACGGATGTCCATCCATTTGGAATCTTTCCATTTATACTCTAAGTCCCAAACAACTGAAGCTGTATGTGGTGGATGCTCACAATATAAAGCAAACGGATCGGCTTTTTCGGTAATGATACCGCCATTGTTGGATTGAATTTTATATTTATAGGTAGTGCCTTTATCGACACCTGGAATGAAACCTTCCCAGATTCCGGATTCGTCCCAACGCACATTGAGTTGGTGTTCGCCTTGAACCCAAAAATTGAAATCACCTACTACAGAAACCGAACGCGCAGACGGCGCCCAAACGGCAAAGTAAACGCCTTTAACTCCATCGACTTCGATTAGATGTGCCCCAAGTTTTTCGTAGAGTTGAAAATGTTTTCCTGCTTTGAATAGGTTAATATCGAAATCAGTAAATATAGAATAAGGTTGTACGTGGTTCATTTTTTTGTTTTTATTGTAAACACATTCTTTTTTAAAATATGTTTGTTTTTTAATGCTATTTTTATTCGATTAGATTACTTGTTAGCCCCGATTGCAGGAAATGCCGCGCATGACGAAAAGCGGGAATAGGGATTAGTAAAATGCCCAGCCATTCGCTTCTAATATCCCATGATGGTTTGAATACCGCGCAACGGAATTACGGCCCATCGAGGACGAGAATTTAACTCATAACCCAACTCGTAAACCGCTTTTTCAAGAATACAATACTTCAGTAAAAAGCTGATTTCGTGGCTGTAGCCAATGTTTAAATTACCCGATTGCGCTTTTTCAATGTAAGTTTCAAGGAAAGTACCCACCATATATTTAAACAGTAATTCACCGGCTTTGAACAATTCCTCTTGCTGATATGGGTATTTATCGGCATTGTTAAAAATGGTGGCATAAATGGCATAATGAAATGAGCGAAACATTCCAGCTACATCTTTCAATGGCGGTTGTTTTACTTTTCTATCTCGAATGGTACTTTCGGGTTCGCCTTCAAAATCTAAGATGTAAAAATCGTCACCATTCACTAAAACTTGACCTAAATGATAGTCGCCATGAATACGAATGCGTTCTGATTTCATTTTGGTCCAATCGAAATCGACAAAATGTTTACGAATGAGTTTTTTATTTTCTAGAAATTGGTGCGCTAAATCGAGTGCCATTCCGTCTAGTTTGTGCAAACTATTTTCGATAATATTCAATCGGTTTTGAAATTGATACAACAACCTATTTTTAAGCCAAACGGTGTAATCGCCGTTGTAAGTGGTTGGTGTGAAAGCTGTTTCGTGAATATCACTTCCGAGTGCAATGTGCATTTCGGCCGTGCGTAACGCTAATGTTTGAATGCGTAAGAACAAACTTAATCCGACCCAATCAATGATTTCGGGTGGAATTTCGTTTATTTTTAATCTTCGGAACAACTCAACATTGGGCAGTTTATCAATTTTAATTTTCTTTCTGGAAAGATTATCAAAAACACCGTCCATTTGTTCGAGCATGAATTTCCAGGCATCACCTTGATTTGGCACTAACTCTTGCATTAATCCGAGTGTGATATTGCCTTCAGGAAGCGCTAAATTGATACTCCCAGTATAGGCTGGAGTATTTTCAAAATGCATTCTTTCGGTTAAAAATCGGCTAATTTCATAGTCGGGATTGGTGCTGACATAAATACGACGGAAAATTTTTAAAACGTACTCGTCATTATAAACTATAGACGTATTACTTTGTTCTACTCCCATGAATTTGGAAGATTTATATTCGGTTTCTTCCAACAAAGAACCTTTATGAAACACCAATTTATCGGTATTTTTGTCTTTAGAATTGATGATTTTATCAAACAATAATTTTCTAAAATCATCTTGATGTAAAGCATCTACTAAAAAACCACTGATATGTCCGAATTTTACTGGCGCAATTACGGTGTTCGTATCCAGTTCTTCTTCTTCCATAAAAGCAAGTGGCATAAAGTAATGCTGATAAAATGCTTCTTTAAAATTTACTTCCAATAAAACTCCGTAATAGGTATTTTTTTTGGATGTTATTTTGAAATGATCAACGACTTCAATATACTTCAACGTACTTGCTTTTCCGCCATACCAACGCTTATTGATGATATAGTTTTCTAAAATATCTGATGAAAATATTTTAATAAATTCATCATCTATTAGGGCATTTTTCCATTCGTTTTTAAATACAAATGGAGCTGAAAAGTTGTCTTGATTTTCGTTTTTCATGGTTATGTTGCTTTCAGCTTTAGGCTTTAGACAGCAAGCATATAGCTTATTGTCTATAGCTTACGACTACTTAATAATTTTAAATAAATGAAATGGAAGTGTTGGATGCAATTCTACAAAATTCCATTCTTTGTCCCAGTGATAGCTGTTACCCGTAATCAAATCGACTACTGTAATGGTTTGACCTTCGTTGATTCCTAAAGATTTTAACGGTAATTTAACCCAAGCTTGTTTCGCATAATAAGCATCTAAGCTCGCAATCATTAACGTCTCATTTACTTTATTGTCATCAAATTTATAATAGGCAATTACTTGATCATTATCGGTATCACAAAACTCAATATTGTTGGTTTGTTGCAAAGAAAATTGCTCTTTTCGAATCTGATTGATTTTAGAAATCAACATCGTAATTTTGTTCTCTTTATTCCAATCCCAAAGACGAGTTTGATACTTTTCACTGTCCATATACTCTTCTTTACCCGGAATTGCATCTGAAACCATAAATTCAAATATTGGTCCGTAAATCCCAACGGATGAGCTTAATGTAGCCGCTAAAAAATATTTTTGTAAATGCGTACTTTCATTTGCACCTTGTAAGGAAAACGGATTAATATCAGGAGTGTTTGGCCAGAAATTGGGACGGAAAAATTCTTTTTGATTGGTCTGAGTTAATTCAGTTACATAGTCTTGCAACTCGGTTTTTGAATTTCTCCATGTATAATAGGTATATGATTGTGTGAATCCTTGTTTGGCCAATTCGTGCATAATCTTCGGACGTGTAAAAGCTTCTGCTAAGAACAAAACATCTGGGTATTTTTTCTTTACTTCAGCAATCAGCCAACCCCAAAAATAAAAGGGTTTAGTGTGTGGATTATCAACACGGAATACTCTAATACCACATTCTTCTACCCAAAACAAAGCACAATCTAAAAGCTCCTTCCACAGATTTTTCCAATCTCCACTTTCGAAATAAATTGGTAAAATATCTTGGTACTTTTTGGGTGGATTTTCAGCATACTGGACTGTCCCATCTGGACGCCATTTAAACCATTGTGGGAATTCTTTAACCCACGGATGGTCGGGTGCTGCTTGAAGCGCAAAGTCCATTGCTATTTCAATTCCTAATTCTTTTGCCCTATTTACCATAGATTTAAAATCGTCTAGAGTTCCCAATTCGGGATGAATCGACTTGTGACCACCATATTGAGAACCAATACCCCAAGGCGAACCAACATCTCCGGGTTGGGCATCAGTGGCATTATTTTTTCCTTTGCGATTCACTTCCCCAATGGGATGTACCGGAGGAAAATACAAGGTATCAAATCCCATTTTAGCCACACGTGGCAACAATTTTTCACAGTCTTTCAACGTACCATGTTTGCCTTCTTCATTAGAGGCTGATCGAGGAAAAAATTCGTACCAAGTACTAAACAAAGCTTTTTGTCTATCAACATAAACTTTTAATTCTTGGGTTTGATTGGCTAAAAATTTAGCAGGATTTTCTTTAAAAATGGTTTTAAGCCTATTTGAAACTGCCTCAATTGTAGCTTTATCATAATGAACTTCATTCGAAAATAAATCGATAACTTCGTTTAAGTATTTTTTATCTGATACAGAAACCTTTGCCAATAATGGTTTAATATACTCTACTCCTTCTAATAATTCTGATTTAACAAACTGATTGTCGTTGATTTTCTTTCCAATTCCGTATTGCCAATTTAAAGCATAATCAATCCAAGCTTCTACAAAATAAGAGTAATAGCCTTGTTTTTCTACAGAAAAAGTTGCTTCATATGCATCATTTGGAAGTGCATTCATTCGAATCTCTGACCATTTTTTTTCTTTTTCATGTTTAAAATGAACAACAGCCTCCATGACATCGTGCCCATCTGAAATAACATCAGCAGTAACGTTTATAGTTTGTCCAAGTATTCTTTTTATAAAAAAAGCCCCATTGTCTAGTTGAGGCAGTACATTTTCAATTATTACGCGTCTTTGATTTAACATTTTAAGTTATATTTATATTGTCGTAAATTACAAAAAAATATAATAGGTTATAAATTGCATCAAAATTTATTAAAATGTCAAAAAATAAAGTTTTTCAAGCCGAAACATTAAAAATTCCTAAGATAATTCTCGTTACAGCTAAATTTTTAGAAGCAATATCTCCAAAATTGACAACGCTTTTTGCAGCAAAATTATTTACAACACCTATAAAACATAAAATTCCGAAACGCGAATTTCATATGGATAGAACCAGCATTCAAGAAAGAGTTTACGTTCCTGCGATAAAAAAAGAAATTATAGTGTATCATTATGGAAAATCTGAAAAGAAAGTTTTACTGGTTCACGGTTGGTCTGGTAGAGGAACCCAATTGGTAAAAATTGCAGATGAATTAGTAAATTTGGGATTTTCAACAATAAGTTTTGATGCTCCAGCCCATGGAAAATCAAAGGGAAATTCGACTATTATGGTTGAATTTATTGCTGCTATTTTAGAAATAGAAAAACAATTCGGACCATTTGAATTCGCAATTGGTCATTCACTTGGCGGGATGTCTATTCTAAATGCAATTAGAGAAAATTTAAACGTCAAAAAAGCAATAATTATTGGAAGTGGTGATGTTATTCAAGATATTATTGATGATTTTATTAAAAAATTAAAATTAAATCCGGAAATTAGTATCAAACTCAGAGATCATTTTGAAAAAAAATATGGAGTTGAAATGGACTATTACTCTGCCTCAAATGCGGCTAAAGAAGTTACTGTTCCTGTTTTAATAATTCACGATGAAAATGATATTGATGTCAATGTTAAAGCCGCATATCATATTCATAAAAATTTAAAAAACTCAGAATTAATGATAACCAAAAATTTGGGTCATCGAAAAATTCTAGGGAATAGCGAAGTTACAAAACGAATTGTAGAATATCTAAATGAATAATTATGGAATTATTTGAAAACACAAATGGTTGGGCAGAAAAATTACAACCTTTAATTCACAAATATATAGGCAAAAAACATCCTCTGAATTATGACAACCTATATCAATTGATGGTAGCCGTTATTTTATCAGCTCAAGATTCTGATGCCAATATTAATAAAATTGCACCAACCTTTTTTACTGAGTATCCTAATTTAGAAGCATTGTCGACTGCTACAATTGATAGTATATTTCCTTATGTAAATAAAGTTAGAAACTTCAACACCAAATCAAGTTGGCTGGTCGAAATTGCTCAAACCTTAAAAACTAATGATAATATTCCAACCAACTTAAATGATTTAATTGCATTAAAAGGTATTGGAAGAAAATCAGCCAATGTTATAATGAGAGAAATGAATGTTCCTGCTGAAGGTATCATAGCAGATTTACATGTAATCCGAGTAGCACCCAGAATTGGCTTAATTCAAGAATCAAAAGATGGTAATAAAGTAGAAAAAGAATTAATGAAAATTTTACCAAAAGAAATTTGGGGTGAAATCGGTATGGCAATATCTTTTTTAGGAAGGGAAACTTGCCGTCCAACAAATCCAAAATGCATTGAATGCCCTATTAGTAAAGACTGTTCGTATCCTCATAAAAGTACTTAACATTTTAGCGTTTCCCTTTGGGTCATTCTTTTGGCTGTATCTTTACTTTTTTTTTAAGAAAAGGATGCCGCTAGAATACTTCACTCGATTTAGTAAAAATAGTCATGATTATTTTTAAAAAACAGAACAAAACAAAAAAACCCTTCATTTTCATGAAGGGTTTTAAAAAACAAGGCGGCGACATACTCTCCCACATAACTGCAGTACCATCTGCGCAATCGGGCTTAACTTCTCTGTTCGGAATGGGAAGAGGTG